>JADDYB010000226.1_pt1 | contig 17525 bp, 13 predicted proteins | sample 8641941 | NCBI WGS metagenome assembly JADDYB01 (sample SAMN16275377, study PRJNA637457) | freshwater sediment metagenome | isolation source: Lake Kineret sediment | place: Israel: Lake Kineret | collected 2013
GAGCGTGAAACAAATTGCAATTAGCCTAGAGAATGTGCCTGGAAAATTCCTGGATGTGAGCGAACGCCTCGGGGCTGAAGGCGTAAACATCAGAGCCATTTCAGTAGCCGACACATCCGATGTCAGTACCGTCAGATTTGTTGCAGATGCCCCGGAGAAATGCATCAATGTCTTGAGAAGCCATGGCTACGCTGTAAAGGAAACCGACGTGATAGCAGTAGAGGTTCCAGATCATCCTGGCGGCCTTCAAGCCGTGCTTAAGCCCCTCAAAAGGGCTAATATTAATGTCCATTACCTTTATCCCTTTCTGGGCAGGGGCGAATCGGGACAACCTATAGTCATTTTAGGCGTGGACAGGACTGAAGAAGCCATAAAGGTTTTGGAAAAGAACTGGGTTCATACTTTTGGCAAAGAGATCTACACTCTTTGACGACATAGACCATGGACAACATACGCGTGGCGACCGCCCACTAAATCTGGTTTTACGGACGAGAGTTAGTTATTATTGAAGCTAACTCCTCCCATTACTATTACGGCGGGTTGATTTAGGCGTTAGGCGGCAAAGATAGACCGGGCGATCGCGCTAGCGTGCAACATATCCCGTGTGTGTGACTTGGACAAAGCTGAGGACACCTATGAAGAATCTGAGAACATATGGAAAGGCGCCCTTTCAGGTAGTTGTCGTTCACGGTGGTCCTGGTGCACCGGGTCACATGGCTCCAGTGGCACAGGAATTATCTCTCGATTGTGGTGTTTTGGAACCGCTTCAAACAGCAACATCCCTCGAAGGACAGGTCCAAGAGTTATGGGATGTTTCAAAAAAGGACGGAGACCTTCCCGTTACCTTGATCGGTTGGTCGTGGGGGGCGATGCTGTGTTTTATTTTTTCTGCCCGTTATCCGGCATTTGTCAAAAAACTCATCCTCGTTGGGAGTGGAGTTTATGAAGAACAATACGCTGCTACTATTATGGAGACTCGGTTAGGCCGCCTCACTGAGGAAGAAAAAAGGGAAGTCTGTTCCTTGATGGAAGCCATTAATGCCCCCGCCGTTAGGGACAAAAACACACCTTTCGCCCGACTTGGGGATTTGCTCACAAAGGCCGATGCTTATAATCCCTTGCCCCTCGATTCTGAGGGCCTGGAGGTCCAGTACCATATCTATCAGAGTGTGTGGAATGATGCCATGGAACTAAGACGCAGTGGAGAACTTCTGAAACTCGGAAGACAAATCCAGTGCCCCGTGGTGGCAATTCACGGCGACTACGATCCTCATCCACCTGAGGGAGTTAAGAACGCCTTGTCCACTGTGCTAGCGAGATTTAAATTCATCCTACTCAAGAACTGTGGGCACATGCCCTGGATTGAGAAGGAAGCGATGGGCGCATTCTACGAGATACTCAAAGAAGAATTGCGTTAGGGGTAGTTACTGTCAGAATAGGGAGCGTTGTCTCATTCTAAAGACATATGCCGGCCGATAAGTCACTGCGCTGTGACCGCAAAAAGCAGCCGCAAATTTGGGCGGGCTTACTATTGGATTTTAGCTCTAATTCGGGCTTGACTGGTTAAAAATTCGGTGGCCGCGTCTGCTCATTGAGGTTAAAGCGGGCCCATGTTCATTTCTTGGAAGGCAATTTACGGACACTGTTTGACTTGCACTTAGGGCACACCCTCTCCAGGACTTCCTGCTTGGGATCTACAGGCATCATGTATTCATGCCCACAATGGAGACACTTAAATGACCGTTTCATAACTCGGTTTGCTCCTCTTGGCTGATAGCACTTGTTTTACTAACATGGTTTTTCATCTTGCGTTGCGGTTTCGTCGGCAAGCACCTTTTTAGTATGCTCTATTTCTTCTGGGGTGACCTTCTTTCGCATCTCTTCAAGGTCGCGCATAATTTGAGCAAATCTGGGGCCTTCAGCAGCACTGATCCATTCCAGTTGCAACCGTTCTGGCCTGATACCCAGTTTCTCCATACGATTCCATATCCTGTCCGCACGCTTCACCACCCAGTGATTAGCACTAATATAATGGCAGTCTCCTATATGGCATCCAGAGAGCAACACTATAGGAGCACCGAGCTTGAATGCTTCCCATACAAATTGCTCGTCCACTCGGGCACTGCACATTACCCGTATGAAGCGATTATTAGTGGGATACTGCATTCTAGATGTACCTGCTAGGTCACCAGCAGCATAGCTGCACCAGTTACAGAGGAATGTTATGATCTTTTGATCAGGCTCTGTTTCTAATGCGGCATTTATCTGGGCTAGTATCTGGTCATCGTGAAAATGTTGGATTGTGATGGCTCCGAACTTGCACTCTGCCGCGCAGGCACCACAGCCGACACACGCGGCTGTGATAACACGAGCCGCAGTCTTAGCTTTCATATCTACCTCAATTGCTCTAGATGGACATACCCGTGCGCACACACCACAGGGTTTGCATTTCTCAGGATTCACTATCGCTTTAACTGCATCGCCCACCACAGTGCCCGCATTAAGTAGGATCGAACTCCTGGCTACAGCCGCGCCAGCTTGGGTAACGCTGTCTTTTATGTCTTTGGGGGCCTCTACGCAGCCAGCAAAAAATATGCCGGCCGTGGGTGCGTCTACGGGCCGTAACTTAGGATGTGCTTCCATTACAAAGCCGTCTGCAGTCTGAGAGACATTGATTATACTGGTAAGCTTTTTCAAGTTCTCGCTTGGCTGTAATCCAACAGATAGGATTACCATATTCAGGTCATATTCTTCTACCGTAGATGTGGTGGTATTTTCCACCCTTAGTTTCAGATTTTTAGTAACAGTATCTTCTATTACTTCACCAGGCAGACCCCGAATGTAGTGCACGCCTGCTTCCCTGGAACGGCGGAACAAGTCTTCAAACCCCTTGCCATAAGCCCGAATATCCATATAGAAAACATATATTTCGGTGTCGGGATAGTGTTCTTTTATGAGCAAACTATCCTTGATGGTATTCATACAACACACATTGGAGCAGTAAGGATTCCCTCTATTTTCGGTTCGCGAGCCCACACATTGGATGAAGCCGATGCGTTTTGGAGCCTGGCGGTCAGACGGACGTACAAGTTCACCATTGGTAGGCCCACCACCGCATATCAACCGTTCAAACTCCATAGAAGTAATAACGTTTTCAAAACGCGTATAACCATATTCATCTAGAGCGGTAGGATCATAGACATCCATACCTGTGGCGGTGATAATCACGCCCACGTTTATTTCTACTAGTTCGTCCTGCATATTTAAGTCGATGCATTGTTTTTCGCAAATATCAAGGCATTTGCCACAAGTTACTGGGTTATTCCCCAAACACTGCTCCATATCTATGACATAAGAAGATGGCACAGCCTGAGGAAATGGGATGTAAGCAGCTTTACGTGAAGAAAAGCCCTGCTGGAAGGTGTCGGGCACAACCACAGGGCACACTTCAGCACACTTGCCACAGGAATTGCACACCGTCTCGTCCACGTAGCGGGCCTTTTTTCGCACCAACACTTTGAAGTTGCCAACATAGCCAGATATATTCTCCACCTCGCTGCAAGTCATGAGTGTTATGAGAGGATGGCGTCCTACATCCATCATTTTAGGTCCCAACACGCATATCGAGCAATCCATCGTGGGGAAGGTCTTGTCTAACTGAGCCATAATGCCCCCGATGGACGGCTGTTTCTCCACCAGATAGACACGGTGGCCAGCGTCAGCCAGGTCCAGAGCTGCCTGGATGCCAGCTACTCCTCCACCTATGATCAGAGCGGCATCGGTGATTGGTATTTTTGTATCCTCTTGTGGCTGAAGGAGTCGTGCTCTGGCTACAGCTATTTTGACGATATCCCTGGCTTTTTTGGTGGCTGCTGCCCTATCATGCAAATGCACCCAGCTACACTGCTCCCTGATACTAGCCATCTCCAAGAGATAGGGGTTAAGCCCAGTTTCGGCTATGCAGTTGCGGAAGGTTGGCTCATGCATTCGGGGAGTGCAAGAAGCTACCACCACACGGTTAAGATTATACTCGCGAATGTATCTCTTTATTTCGTTCTGGCCCGGATCGGCACAGGTATATTTGTTTACAACTGAGACCACGACATCTGGAAGCTCCTCCGCTGCTTTCCTTACTTCTTCGCAATCGACAGAGCCTGCTATATTGAGTCCGCACTCACAAATAAAAACACCTATCCTGAGTTCTTTTTGTGCCAACTAGCTCACCTCCTGTGGCAACAGCGACTGAGCCGCGAGATCGCATATATCCTGAATCTTAATCTGGCATACATCATTGCTCTCTGGATTTTTTTGGGCACACTTGAGATGTATCTGGCATTTAGGACAGGCAGTAATCAATATATCAGCTCTAGTAGCTCCTGCTTGTGCCAGTCGTTCTTTCTGTATTTGCTTATTTATTGTGCCACAGTACGCCCAGGGACTTGCGCCGCAGCACAATGACTTTGCCCGGTTGTCACTCATTTCCACCAATGCCAGACCATGTACTGCGGCCAGGATAGAACGTGGCTGGTCAAAAATTCTGGCATATCTTCCCAGCGTACATGGGTCTTGATAGGTTACCTTTTGCTCAAGTCTACCAAAAGCCAATTGACCCTTCTCAATAAGCGGAGTTATCACCTCAGTGATATGCATAACGTTAATGGACCAGTCTTTAAAAAATTTTGGGTAGTCTATCTTGAGAGTGTAGTAACATTCAGGGCAGCCGGTGATAATATTTTTTATACCTCGTTTGCCAAATTCATGCATGTTGGCTCGAGCCAATGCTAGGAATCCATCTATATCTCCTACCAACAGTAAATCTCGCCCACAGCAACGTTCATTAGGGATAAGTGTGAAAGGTATCTGAGCACGGTTTAACAATCTTAGTGCTCCCTTGATGCCTTCAATTGTATTAACACCCAAATCACTGAACAGGACATCAAAATAAGGGGCACAGCCTACAAAGAAGGCCGTATCGCTCTGCTTAGTTATCTTGATGTCCTCTGGAAGCCAGTCTAGTCTATCCTGTCTGGTTTCCCTGTGGGCCATTATGTGCATGATTGTTTGAGGTGCTCCACCATGGCTGTATTTGATTTCAGCCCCCTCTGTCAATGCCTTTTGTCTTAAAAACCTAATAAAATCAGTGAATCTTACATTATAGTTGCATCGCTCCATACACATATTACAACTGACGCAGGACCATATTATGTTGCTGACAGGGCTACGGCCATTTAGTCTCAGCACCTCCTGTACTATGCGGCGGGGATTAAACTCTGCATCGTAACGAGTCACAGGACAAACCACGGTGCATTTACCACAATCCAGGCAGAGGCGCACCCCGGTTTCGCTAATGACGCTTTGTAAATCGAACACCTAAATGTATTTACCTTTCTCGATAGCAAGTTACTGATGCGATAGAACAGTAATATCTTGGGCTGGCCCGGGACCTTTAATTTTAGCACGCTTGGGAGCTGATAATCGCTCAATTCCTATAATGAAGTTCTTTACCTGCATAACAAATTCATGGCCACTAAACGCAGGAAGTTGGACTAGGGTCAGCCTATCTTGTCGCATTCCTAACATCTTTAAGATGCTGCGGGCTTTTTCGTATTCGTTGATAATATATTTACCATCAACACTGAAGTGGCATTTACCCGGCTCGCAGCCGAGCAAAATTACTCCATCTGCACCAAATTCGAAAGCCTTGAGTATAAGACCTGCGTGTATCCTTGAGAGACAACTTACCCTGACCACCTTTACTGATGCGGGATAGTAAACTCCCAGGTTAGCTGTTGCCTCAATACAACTCCAGCCATCCCAGTTACAGGCAAAAACTAGTAATTCAGTATGCGGTGTCGCCATTAGACTCTACTTTGTATGTCGCCTCGATGAAGCATAGATTGCAACGTATGGACTAGCTGTTTATCACTTTCGAGTGGCTGGGTTATAGCACCTGCAGGGCAACGGGCGACGCATGCTCCACACCCAAGGCACAGCAGATTATTAATATAAGCATATACGGTCTCATTTTTGTTCTCTTTCATCTCTATGTAGGGACATATATCAGCACAATCACCACAGCCGCGGCATAATTTACTATCTATGATTACTGCTGTGGCTCGAGGGCTTAAGTTTGCATGTTCCAGCCAGTTCGAAACCCGAGCTGCAATAGCCAATCCATGTATAGTCTGTTCCTCTGGCGATTTAGCACCGTTGGGAAGTACCAGAAATATGCCACTTCTCTCCCCAATGGTGATTTCCCGAATAATGTCATCGCTTACCCCCGAAAAATAACTTGAGTTGCCTATTCGAGAAATAATGCGGCCTAGAAGCCCAGCATTAAATGTCTTAGTGGTTAGAGAAGTTGTACCATTGATTAACTGCTCCATATTCACCAGCACTGCACCAACAGGTGCATGGTAAATTTCAGAATCATATTCCAGCACAGCTTCATAGTTCCCTGGGGAGCCATCTAGTTTTAAAGAAGTAGGCCAAGCTTTAACCATTACATTGCTCCCCTGGAGTTGCTCTATCAGTTTATTCTGTTGTGGGCTCTGTGTAGCAACCAGCTCAACTTGGTAGCCGTAAGACGTTAAAGCTTTTGCCGTGGTGATGTCGGCAAACCCTCCGCCAATGATTAGAGCGCTGGGTAAGATAGGATTTTCTTCAGAGGGCAAGGATGTGGCTATCTTGGCACGCGCAATGCCTGCCAGGACAATCTGCAACGCCTTGTGCGTTGCGTCTTTAGGGGTATCTTTATGTGCCCAGGCACACTGTTCTCGAATGTTAACAAATTCCACGATTGTCTTGTAAGGCAGGATAAGGTGCTCATCTAAATATTGTTGGCACATTATTCTTCTGTCAGTGCAGCTATAGCATACCTGTTGTGCATTACAACACCGGCAGGCTGCAAGCACTATCCGGTCCAATTGCAATTCAGTCACCTGTCTTGCTATTTCCTTAGTACCTGCTTCGGTACAAGCTTGGGCTGTCTCTCGAATGCAAGCTACTTCGGGAAGCTGTGATAACTTACTCCACATTGTTTCAAAATCTATGACCGAGTTTATACTCCCACCACAACTACATAAGAACACGCCTACAGGTTTTGTTATGTCTAGAGTTTGTTCTGAAATTTCCTTGTGGTTCTTTGGCTTTGTGTCCAGTCTGGCAAAGTCTTGTTCTTGGATTTCCTCCCCTTCCCTTGCTTTGAAGTTGATAGCAGTTTCCATTGCTATCGCCATGGCCTTCGTGACTTGGTGAGTCAGACTATCATTGCTGCTGACATGGGCTATATGAAAACCTTCAATAACGGCCTCCTGGTCAACGTCACCAATGTGGACTTCCTCTTTTGAACTATTGGAAGGGAATTGGAGCAATGTTTGGACTTCTACCTCAAAATGCCTGATACCATCTTGATGAAAAACAGCCCCTAGTTCACATACCTCGGTGCATTCCATGCATTGACTGCACCGGGCACAGTTCAGACAACGTTGGGCTTCTATTTGTGCTTTGTTTGCTGGTAGTCCAGTGGTCGTTTCTTCGAAGCTTTTTAGCATCTTTTTGAGCTGAACAGTAGGCATGTGTGCTCTTTTGTGAGGTGATACTTCCATTGTTTCGATTTGAATCTCGGCTGTCTGTGGAGGTTCGAGGCTACGACCTGCTTCAAGGTCACATCCTTGCATATATCTATCTATGGATTCTGCTGCTCTGAGCCCGGCAGCCATGGCTTCCACTACATTATTAGGTCCCATAATACAGTCACCGCCAGCGAAAACGCCAGGAATACTGGTTTCAAGTGTTATAGGATTTACCTGAATAACACCGGTATTGCTGTCAGTTGCTAGTGATTTGAGATTCAACTGTGAGACAATGGGTGACTGACCTATAGCCACTACCACATGGTCAGCATCAACAACAAAGTCAGAGCTTGGTATCAACTCTGGGCTATGTCTGCTGTTTGCCATAATCTTACTGCTCAACTTTGTCCGTTGAAAGCGTACTCCAGTGACCTTGTTTCCGTCTCCCAAGATTTCCACAGGCACAGTGCGGTATTTAATCTTCACCCCTTCATTTATAGCTTGAGCCACTTCCTCGGGGATAGCCGGCATCTCAGCTCTAGTACGACGATAGAATACGGTAACCTTTCCGGCCCCCAAACGAAACGCAGCGCGTGCAGCATCGATAGCAGCATTTCCGCCACCGATGACCACTACATTTTGACCCACAAAGGTGTCCACCTTTAAGTTCAAAGCTAGCAATAGTGACATGCAATCCACTACCCCCTCCAGTTCTTCACCTGCTATGTTAAGTTTGTTATTCTGTTGAGCACCGATAGCTAAGAAAAAGACTCGATATCCCCTCTCTTTAAGATAAGCGAGGGTTACATCACGTCCTACGGTTATTCCTGTTCTTATATTTATTCCTAGCTTTTTAATGGCTTCGATGGCCCGCTCTCTTACCTCGCGGGGGAGTCGAAATCGAGGAATTCCTGTAGCTAACATACCTCCGATGACTCCGTGGGATTCAAACACCTCAGGGGAATATCCCCGCCGTGTTAGTTCCCAGGCAACGGTTAACCCCGCTGGGCCGCTGCCTACTATGGCTATCTTTCCTTCTCGGGACCCGGCGGGAAACTTACGGGTGTATTCGATAGCCCCGGTGGCGTTATCTGCAGCATAGCGGTGCAGTGCTTGTATATATACAGGGCTGTCGACTTGACCCCGATTGCAGTTATTCTCACAGGGGTGTGTACAGACCCGACCTAGTATATCAGCAAGAGGTGCAGCTTCATTGATTAATGCCAGAGCCTTGTTAGTCTTGCCTCTCGCCAGCAATGAAACAAATCCCTGAACGTTGATGCCTAGAGGACATGATACCTGGCATGAAGCAATCCCATTCTTGTCTATAATGTATGCTGATGGCACAGACTTTGTTCCCGGAATCGGCGTGTGGATTGCGCTATGCGTTATCTTTTGACCTCTTAATACCGAGGTTACATTTGCAGAACATTCGGCTTGACAGCGCCCGCAACCAGTGCAGAGGTCCTCATGTACATAGCGTGGATTCTGTATCACCTGTATCTTCAAATCACCCTGTTTCCCTTCTATAGATATTACTTCAGAGCCAGCGTACAGTGTTATTAAAGGATGGTTTGCTACCCGCAACCACAAAGGCCAAAGGAGACGTTGGTCTAGAGGGGAATTCCTTGGCATATTGTTCAGAGCGTCATCCAATCCAAATGCGGTTAAGTTTGTGATTAGCTTAACCTTGACTCCCATCTGGGCCAGGGTAAGTGCTGCTTGTATCGCAGCTACATTGCTGCCAATAATGCCAACAGTTTTGGATACACCACTATTGGGCTTTGCTGCCATGTTCAACGCCATAGTTATAGCCCAATTCAAAAGCTTTCGTATTGAAATCCTCTGTCCCTTGGGGGATGGAGTCTAAAATAGAAGCTTTCAGGGCTTCATACGATACTATATTGCTTTTCGCTGCTAGAAATCCAAGTACGATAATATTAGCTACTACCTTACGTCCTAACTCTTGAGCCAAACGGCTGGCGGGAATGGAGAGGAATTTGGCATCCTGGTCTGGATTGACTTTCACTAGATCCGAATCGATGATTACTAAGGTATCTGATGCTACATCTTTGCCGTATTGGTTGTAGGCCTCTTGTGATAGGATGATTTGTACTTGAGGGTTGACTACGTATGGGTACTCTATGGAGGAATCGTTAATTACTACCTCAGCACGGCAGGAGCCACCACGGGACTCAGGCCCATAACTCTGTGTTAGCGAAGCGAACTTCTTATCATATATTGAAGCAGCTTTGCCTAAAATTGAGCCTGAAAGCACAATGCCCTGGCCACCAAATCCAGCTATACGGATTTCTTTTCTGTTCATTTATCTTCCAGCTAGTTTGTTATACCAATATCAAACTATCCCGTACTCTACTATGATTTCGCCTTTGCCTGTACCCTTTCTTGTGCCTTGCTAGAAACCTGCTGCAGGCGATCCTGGAGTGTGACACGTTCGATATCCACAAACTTACCTACCACAATAGGGCCGTTCAGCTTGATGTCTGCTTCTTTTGGGTCAGCGCCATGTCGTATGATGCTTTTTCCCTGGTAATAGTGCATGGAATCTAGTCCTCGCAGCTCCTTATTCATACGACCGTATATTGGGGGGCAGGGGCTGATTACATCTATAAAGCTGAAGCCAGGTTTGACTAAAGCTTCAGCAATCGCTCTCTCTAATTCACGCGCATGTAGTACTGTCCATCGAGCTACATAAGATGCGCCACTGGCAGATGCCAAGTAGGGCAAGTTGAAGGGAGGTTCGAAATTCCCGTAAGGAGTAGTAGAAGTCCGAGCTTCAAGAGGGGATGTGGGTCCTACCTGCCCACCAGTCATGCCATAGTTGAAGTTGTTAACACAAATTACAGTCATATCTATATTACGACGTGCGGCATGTATTAAGTGATTGCCACCTATAGCTGCTAAATCACCATCCCCGGAAAATACCACTACATTTAATTCTGAATTTCCTAGTACCAAGCCAGTGGCGAATGGGATAGCACGGCCGTGGGTTGTATGAAAGGAATCGAACTTGACATAACCTGCTGCTCTACCGGCACAACCTATACCTGAAACCACAGCTAATTTGTCTGGGTCTATGTTGGCGCGGTCAATAGCCCTGAGAAGAGCATCCATAGCTATGCCGATGCCACAGCCAGGGCACCATATATGAGGCAATCTGTCTTGCCTTAAGTATCTATCGATTGTTCGACTTTCTACGTTTAAGTCACTAGTCACTGTGCTGCTTCCTGTATCACCTCCAGAATAGTCTGAGGCGAGTGTACGCTGCCTCCCATGTGAGGCACAAGTATCGTTCTAGCTCTGTACCCGACACACCTTTCCACTTCTAGAACCATCTGCCCATAATTTATTTCTGGGACTATGAATGCCTTGGCTTGTGACGACAGCTCTCTGATACGCTCTTCTGGAAATGGCCATACTGTTATTAATTGCATGAGCCCTGCTCGAATTCCCTGGTCTCGCGCCATTCTTACTGCCAGTTGGGCAATACGGACGGAGATTCCGTAGGCACAGACTATGATATCTGCATCCTCGACTTGAGATTCCCTGTATCTTATTATATCGTGTCTGTTGAACTGTATCTTGTCTACCAAACGGCGTACCAGCCGATCTTGGGCCTCAGCGGTCATTACTGGGTAACCCCTTTCATCATGCGTGAGACCGGTTACGTGGAAGTGATATCCTTCTCCAGCTACAGCCATAGGTGGAACAAGATCTGCATCAGGTTTATATGGTAGATATTCCTTTAATCCTGCTTTGGGTCGTCGCCTATCTATAAGGTCTGCTGGCGCTACACTTCGGATGGTTACTTTTTCGCTCATATGGCCTACAACTTCGTCAGACATGATCAGGACAGGAACACGGTATTTCTCGGAAAAGTTAAAAGCCAGGATAGTAAGGTCGAAAATGTCCTGGGGGGAAATTGGAGCCAAAGCTATTATCTCGTAGCTCCCGTGAGAGCCCCAGCGGGCCTGCATCATATCTCCTTGTCCCACCATAGTGGGTAATCCAGTGGATGGACCCGCCCGCTGGATATTGACTACTACGCAGGGAGTTTCTAACATCACCCCTAACCCGAGATTCTCCATCATCAAACTAAAGCCCGGTCCGGAGGTAGCAGTCATGGCTTTCACGCCTGCCCATGATGCTCCAAGCACAGCGTTCATGGAGGCGAGTTCATCCTCCATTTGAATGTAAACCCCTCCTACTTGTGGGAGCCGTATGCTCATTCTTTCAGCTATCTCGGTGGCCGGTGTGATAGGATAACCGGCAAAGAAGCGGCAGCCTGCACTGATGGCTCCTTCGGCACAGGCCTCATCGCCGTTAATGAAGAACTCTCCCACTAGGCCTTGATTTTCCATTGTAGTTGAACTGTTAAGTGCTATTATTGTTTAGAGGTAGCGACACTTTTTATGGCAAACTCGGGGCAAATTAACTCACAAAAACCGCAAGCAAGACACTTGCTCTCATTATCAACTACAGCAAAGTTATATCCTTTGGAACTAAGTTTCTCACTCATCTTAAGGACTTCCCTGGGGCAAAAGTCGACACAAAAGCCACAGCCTTTGCACTTCTCTTCATCTATATATATTTGCCCCGGCTTTGTAGCTTTTTCAGCAGTATCAAAGGGCTGTCTCCATAATATCATGGCCAAACGTGGGGAGTATAACAAAATTGTGCTTCAATATCAAGATGCCTGGTGCTGGCGACCAAATGGATAAAACTTGGTAAACTATTTTGGCAACTTCCCTTTCAATATACTCCATGTGGGTAAGACAGCCAAAGGCTAGGTGGGCTTGGTTAAATTGTACTTAACCAGCCAAATTGCGTACTTAACTTCCTCTAACCTCGTGGGTTGGTCAGGCAATTGCCAAACCATGTCAGGAACGTTTTAAATCTTAGTTTTTCACCCTGCGGCATTTTCTGAGCCAGATTACTAAAGGTGGAGTTATATTTATTATTTAGCACTTAGAATGCTCTTCAGAACTGAAAGGTCGTCTCTCATTAACTGGTTGGGCTGTGCTGCTAACCGGGGGAGTGAATATCACCTCAAGTGTAGCAGCAACAGCAATGCCAGCAAACGCAAACCATATTGGCTGATAACTGCCCCACTTCTCAAATACCCATGCGGCTAGGGGTGGGCCAGTTATGTTTCCCAACATCATGATGCCTAGCACGATGCCGTGAATGGCTCCGAAATTGCTTCTACCAAAAAATTCCCTTATCACAGATGCCCTCAATGTGTTGTTGCCACCATAACCAATACCGAAAAGGATTAGGAAAGGTACAAGCAACCAGATAGCCTCAGAGGAAGCAAATCCAAAGCAGAGTAGGCCTCCACACATCATGGCAAGGGCGCCAGCAATTACCCTTCTCTTATCAAGTCTATCTCCAAGCCAACCCAAACCGAGCCGGCCACCAATGCTTGTCAACGGGATAGCCATAGCTATCAGGCTGGACTTTGCTCTGGCGACGCCAATGCTGCTAAGATAAGGCATTACATGCGTAACCACGGCACTTAGTAGCATCGCCTGACACAGCAGTGCCAGGGTTATGTGCCAGAATGTGCGGCTCTTTAGAGCCTGCCTCGTTCTGACGTTCACATCGTTAGTTTTTACTTGAGCCAGATTGTTGTTGAAAATCACGGTACCTACTGCTTCACCATCAGGCTTATAGCCATACTGTTCGGGCTTATGCCGGACTAAAAGAGACAGCGGCAAGCATACAGCCAGCATACCTATGGCAAGGATAACTATCGTCATCTGCCACTCGTATATATCAATAAGGTTGACTATAACCGGAACGAGCAAGCCACCAAATCCATAGCCGGAAACCATAATCCCGGTGGCTATGCCTATTTTCTTCTGGAACCAGTTGGCAACAGCTGTCATCAATACTGTGCTACTACAAGTATTCAAGCCTATAGCCAATAATACAAAGGCTCCATAGAACATGCCCAGGGAGGTAGTGCGACTCAGGAGTATCAAACCCAGACTGGTTATAATCGCTCCGCCGAATAGCAGTCTTCTTGGCCCCCAGCGGTCAACAAGCATCCCAACCAACGGGGCAAGAAGGCCCGCCTCCAGGCCACGTAGCGAGGCGGCAAACGAAATTTGCGCGTAGCTCCAACCGAATTCATTTGCTAACGGTTCAAAGAAGGCAGTAAACCCATAGAAAACAACTCCACCCGTGTATAGCGAAATAAAGAAACACGCGATAACAATCCACCATCCATAGAATATTCGGCGTGGCTTCCAATCTAAATTCAAGGGCATGGCATGAAGGTCTCTATCTTTAATAGTGTTATAGGGAGTTCTTTGGTGAAAAGCTCATCAAAGTAAATGCACCGAAGTAATCCACAATATTATCATTAATGCAAGTGGTGTGTAAAACCCACTTTGCAATCGGGTAAAAAAGCCCATCTCTTTAAGGAAGGGACGTTATATAAAACCAGGCTAAAGCTATAATACTTTGATGAAGAAGGCAGTCACTTTAGCAGCCAGGCTAGATTCATATCCCCACCAGAAGTGGTCCGCCCCTTCAATGCTTTCGTACTCTTTAGGCTCAGGAAGATTCTGGCAAAGTTCAAGGAACTGGCCAGTGGGGGTAAAATCATCCCTGCTTCCTGAGATGAGGAGTTTTTGCTTAAGGCAGCCTTTCAGGAAATCAAAATCGAACATAGGAAGTGGGGGCGAGACTGCAGCCAGAGCCTTAATTCGAGTATCATTGGAGCCAATGGGCATAGCGAAGCCAGCACCAGCCGAATAGCCAGCAAGCCCGATTCTCTTAGAGTCAACTTTCTTTACCGTGCTTATAAAGGAAATGGCTGCTTCCACATCTTCCTGCTCACCTGTTCCCTGACTATACTCTCCCTGGCTCCTACCTACTCCGCGGAAATTAAACTTGAATGAAACCAGCGATGCCTGTGTAAGTGTCTTAGAGAGGTTATAGACCACATTGTTATCCATACTGCCGCCGTAGAGGGGATGAGGATGGCAAACTATAACGGATGGGAAAGGCCCGGTACCCTCGGGTATAGCCAATATTCCTTCGAGGAAAAGCTCACCAGAAGGGAAGCTTACTTTTGTCCTTTTCATTTCAGCTCCAATCTGTAATGAATCCTGGTCGTCTATTTTTGTATTGAATGTCTGAATTATTAAGGAACATTCCGTTTCAACCAGTCCAACAAGAATGCATTGACCTCATCGGGTTTTTCCTGTTGAATCCAGTGACCGCATTCAAGGGTAATTATTTCCAGATTTGGCACGTATTTAGAAAGGTCACCCGCCTTCGGTACGATATCATATTTCCCGTATATCATTCCGCAGGGGACATCGATGCGTTGTGGTAAGTTGGCAGACATTTCCCAGTTCCGGGTAATATTCCGATACCAGTTAATCGGTCCGGTGAATCCCCCTTTAGTGAAGGCTTTGACAAAGACATCCATTTCTTCTTCTGACATGAGAGGTTCACCCCGCGGATTCGCCACATCGAGCATCTTCATCAAGGACACATTGAAGCTAGGTTGTTGTGTCGAAGGTCCTGCCTTTTGATCAACCCAAAGCCGTTTACGAAATATATTGTTAAAAAGGTGCCTGGGATTGGCGGCGAATGCCGCATCGGCCACGCCGGGTTTCCGGTTAAAATGGACGATATAATGCTCAGGGCCAAATATCTTTTCCAATATTGCAACGGGGTCGGCCGTGCCTCTGGGTGAAAAGGGGACACTCATCCCAACCACGCCGGCAACTCTATCCGGGTATAGCAATGGCATATTCCATACAACCGGACCACCCCAGTCGTGCCCGACAAATATGGCCTTCTTGAGATCGAGGGCATCCATCAAGCCAGCCATGTCCCCACAAAGATGCCGGATATCATACGCTTCGACGGTTTCTGGTTTGTCGGTCTCGCCATATCCCCGCTGGTTCGGTGCAAAAACCCGGTATCCTGCCTCCGCCAGTACAGGTATTTGAAATCGCCAGGAATAAGCCAGTTCGGGAAATCCGTGAGCCAGAATCACAGGAAGTCCCTTCCCCTGTTCAAATATTTCCATGTTGATACCATTGGTTTGAATCATCTTCGGAACAGGGAATTTGATTATCATCTTCTGTGTCCTCCTATTCAGATTTTTCTCTTTGGCCATGCCCAGTTTTCAATTTCATATCCGGTCCATTCAGTCGGGGATAAGCCACCTGGTATGTTCAGCTAAATGCTCCAGAAATCGTCGTGTCATCCTCGTTATATGCGCGCCGCGAGGTCGCTGCACCCGGGGGCATCTTTCTGGCTGCGGGCAAGCTCGAGAATCCACTCCGGAAACCCTCCAATAGCGTCTGCCTTAGCCAGGGCGAAGAGCCTGTTCACCGTTTCCACGTTCTTCCGCGCCACGTTCTTCGCGAAAGGCTCCGCTTTCTTAAGGTCATGGAGCAATACCCCAGTGCCATCGGCTTTGCAATTAAGCCACCAACGATCGTCGATTACCGTCACCGCCGAACCCCAGCCAACGGTTGCGTGGTTTCGTCGTCCTGTCCTGCCTGAAATCGCGCTTTCCAAAAAGGATATGCCCTCCATCTCTGCCGGGGGTTCGATACCCGCTGCCTCCAGAATCACCGCGGTGATATCATGGTGCTGGACGAAATGGTCGCTGGTGGTTCCGGCATGCTCCGCACGTGGGAAGCGAATCATGAGGGGAATATCAAACACCTCTGGGGAGGACGGATACCCTCGCTTCCCCATGTAGCCGCGGTCACCGATGGAGTGGCCGTGGTCGGATGTCAGGATAATCATCGTGTTGTCAAGCAGACCTAGCGTCTTCACAGTATCCATGAATAACCCGAACCACCGGTCACACATGGTCACCTCGCCGCTGTAGTTCGCCTGAGTGCGCACGAGCAGCTTGGGGTCAAGGTCGGAGACGTCCCGGTAGAAGGATAACACATTCTCCCTCCCTTCCTCCTCGATGTACATCTTGCGGTAATACTGGGGCACCAGCCAGGGCTCGTGCGGGTCGAAGGACTCCACGGTCAGAAAGAACCTCTCGGCGTCCTGGTTCTGCTCAAGCCATAACGCCGCTTCCTTCAGTACCCTTGGGGCGAAGTAGTCTTCTTCATAGGTGCGGTCACGTATATTGGTGATACACCACTGTATGAAGTGGAGGAATACCTCATTCTGCATTTCTTTGGGTAGCCAATAATCAACCTCTTCTTGAGTCAGCCGGGGTCCTGAGCGGGCGGGGTCGTGCTCCTGTCCTCGAAGAAAGGTCCACTGGTGGAAGCCCCGCCAGTAGTTCTCGGAGGGTTTGAACATGTGGTACACGTCCGCGATGAGGGCGGTGCGGTAACCTGACGCACTTAGCAATTCGGCCAGGGTTGGCTGGTCTTCGGGAATTGGTCCCCAGCCGGGGGCTCCCTTGAAGTCTCCCTTGAGGCGAAAATCATCGTTGTGGTAAGGATATACCCGGCGGCCGGTGTATATTGCACGCCGCGCTGGAAGCGTTGGTAGGGTTTCCGGGAACGCCCGTGTCATGACCAGTGATTCCTCGGCGAAACGGTCGAAATTCGGTGTGCGTACCTTTCCCCATGGCGGGGAACCGTAGACGCCTGCACAGTCTTTGCGCCATGAATCAAACACCACTAGGATTATGTTCATCTGCTATACCTCCTTTGGTATCATGCTCCATGCCTCGTAGCATGTCACACGGTGCGGCAATTATAGCAGGAATTTCCCATTTCAATTCACGAGGACGCTTGTCCAGCCCTATCCTTTCTATAGTGCAATACACTCCTGTAGCGCAGCATCTATATAAGCCATCCAATTCTCAATTTGTAAAGGGCTGGTGGTTTGTTTTTGGAGCAGCCTTTGTTTTTGGGTGGGGATTTTTGGTGTGTTTTTTACGTGTAGAATGAAACTTTCTCTTTAAGTGGATTGTTT
>JADDYB010000227.1_pt1 | contig 17510 bp, 15 predicted proteins | sample 8641941 | NCBI WGS metagenome assembly JADDYB01 (sample SAMN16275377, study PRJNA637457) | freshwater sediment metagenome | isolation source: Lake Kineret sediment | place: Israel: Lake Kineret | collected 2013
TAAGAAGGGTCCTCATAGACAAACACCTTTACCCTGTAGCGTTCCAGTTTATCCATCTCGGCGTCCAGGAAGATTCTCGGGCGTATGGTCACAACAGCATCTATGCTCCGTGAATCTAGTCCTGCTTGCTTTAGCTTGCCTTCGGGAGCTTTCCAGGCCTCATGTAAATTGCCAAAGTACTCCTTTAACTGAGAAATCCGTACCCGGCCGATCCCGGCTATCCCGGAAAAAGCCACCCAATATTTCAGTTCGTCAGTACTTACCATATAGACCCCTGCTGGATTTTACCATAGCTCCCCCAACTCTTCGAGCTATTTTGCTATCCAGCTCTAATGCATCCCCATAAAATCGGGAGAACAGCAATACCCCCATTCTGCTAGAAGTCCCGATTTGTCGGGATGAAGTGGTGAATCTTACAGCTAGTATAGGTCAACCATCCCATTTTTAACAATTTTCTCTTCCCTCTATCAGCTAAGGCATTGTGAGGTTTCTCCTTCGATTACCATGTGCGAATGCTTTAGTACTCTCCCTTTCTACACGCCACTAGCGTTCTTCTAAAATAGCATGGTGAGAGACCTAAAACCTAAGCTACCTCCCTGGCGGTAATTCTATCTATTTCTATCCCGTTCAACACTATTAACATAGCCTACTCTTTCTTGCTCGATGTCTCCATCGCCTTCACGGGCGATATTTTCGCCCAACATTGATACGGTGTCAAAATCGTATAACATCAACATACCCTGCCACAAGACTGATCTAGTTCAGATAGATGGGTGACACTTTATATTTATGTGATATTGGGCAATAACCTCCCATGTCATTGCGAGCCCCGACTTGTCGGGGCATGGCAATCTCATTGCAAAGCTGGAGCCTGCTATAGTTGGGCTAAGGAACCTCGCTTAGAGATTGCTTCGTCGCCCCGATGAATCGGGGCTCCTCGCAAAGAAAAAAATTAGGTGTCACTAATCATATGAACCAGTACAAAGACTTGACAAGGAAAGGGATATTTCTATAAAATATTGGGGTAGTCAGTACTTTAACAATTGAATAGTGGAAGGAAGATTTTGAGTGGAGAGCTTGATCCTGGCTCAGAATAAACGTTGGCGGTGCGCTTTATGCATGCAAGTCGAACGGGGTTACAGTCTTCGGATTGTAACCTAGTGGCGAACGGCTGAGTAACACGTAAGTAACCTGCCTTGGAGTGGGAAATAACTCGCCGAAAGGCGGGCTAATGTCCCATGTGGTAACGAAGCAAATGATTGGTTATTAAAGCCTTCGGGTGCTCCAAGAGGGGCTTGCGTCTGATTAGCTAGTTGGTAGGGTAATGGCCTACCAAGGCGATGATCAGTAGCTGGTCTGAGAGGATGTCCAGCCAGATGGGGACTGGGACACGGCCCCAACTCCTACGGGAGGCAGCAGCAAGGAATTTTGGGCAATGAGCGAAAGCTTGACCCAGCGACACCGCGTGAGGGAAGAAGGCCTTCGGGTTGTAAACCTCTTTTTTTGGGGAAGAATTATGACGGTACCCAAGGAATAAGCCTCGGCCAACTACGTGCCAGCAGCCGCGGTAAGACGTAGGAGGCGAACGTTATTCGGATTTACTGGGCGTAAAGGGAGCGTAGGCGGTTCCTGAAGTCAGATGTAAAATCTTCTGACTTAATCAGAAGGCGTCATTTGATACCAAGGGACTTGAGAAAAGCAGAGGGAAATGGAATCCCCAGTGTAGCGGTGAAATGCGTAGATATTGGGGAGAACACCAGTGGCGAAGGCGATTTTCCATGCCATTTCTGACGCTGAGGCTCGAAAGCGTGGGGAGCGAAGCGGATTAGATACCCGCGTAGTCCACGCCCTAAACGGTGGACACTAGACATAGGAGGTATCGACCCTTTCTGTGTCGAAGCTAACGCCTTAAGTGTCCCGCCTGGGGAGTACGGCCGCAAGGCTAAAACTCAAAGGAATTGACGGGGGCCCGCACAAGCAGCGGAGCGTGTGGTTTAATTCGATGCTACACGAAGAACCTTACCAGGACTTGACATGTCAGAAGTAGGAATCCGAAAGGAGGACGACCTGTATCCAGTCAGGAGCTGTCACAGGTGCTGCATGGCTGTCGTCAGCTCGTGCCGTGAGGTGTTGGGTTAAGTCCCGCAACGAGCGCAACCCTTGTCCTATGTTAAATTCTCATAGGAGACTGCCTTGTACAGCAAGGAGGAAGGAAAGGATGACGTCAAGTCAGCATGGCCTTTATGTCCTGGGCTACACACACGCTACAATGGGTGATACAATGGGTTGCCAAGGAGTGATCCGGAGCTAATCCCTGAAAATCATCCCCAGTTCGGATTGCAGGCTGAAATCGCCTGTATGAAGTCGGAGTTGCTAGTAACCGCAGGTCAGCTATACTGCGGTGAATACGTTCTCGGGCCTTGTACACACCGCCCGTCACGCCATGGGAGCCGACAACACCTGAAGTCGATGGGCTAACCCCGACTTGTCGGGGAGGCAGTCGCCTAAGGTGGGGCTGGTGACTGTGACGAAGTCGTAACAAGGCAGCCGTACGGGAACGTGTGGCTGAATCACCTCCTTTCTAAGGAGTCATTAATCGAAAGCTTAAGGATTCCTAGGTCGGTCAACAGACTTGGAAGTCTGTTGTTGAGTGTTTGAAATTTTCCTTCCTTCCACTGTTCAGTTGTTAAAAGTCTTGTACTTATAGTACGCCTGATAACAAATATATTTTTATTAAAAAACTAAACCAACACAGCTTTGCCAGTACTCTATTTACTCAGGATATGCCGGAGCCTGAGCCCAGCATCGGCACTTTATAGTGGCCTCAGTCTGTTTAGTTCATTGAGTCAATTTAAAAGCTTGAGTCAGAAAGCCAAACAAATATCTAACAGCTCAATACTATTCAAGAGGCTATGGAACTAACTCCACGCTGTCATTTTTCGCCCTTGAACGCTTTTCGTTTTATCTATCAATTCCACGTTATCGCTAAAAGAGCCACAGTCCACTCCCCATCAACCAATTTACTCACTTGTTTACCAGTACAGCAACAGACTTCTTTCAGCCAGAGATAGCGCGACCAGGCCTTACGCTAACATCCTGGAGAATGCGCGACAGGAGAGATAAATGATTTTCCTCCGAGCAGATATCTAGCAACCATGTTCAGGCAGCGGCTACAGCGCTGGGCAGGAAAGACAGGCCAGACACGTATTTTCCGGCCATTATCCGCCGATGGCAGGGTGAAAGATATGTAACACGTCCCCTTCTTTAAGGTCGGTACTCTTCAGATTGCGCAAAGTGATACCGTTTAGTAAAATGAGCGAATAATCCTGTATCTTCCCATCTAAATGAATCCCATCAGCCTCGAGTTTCTCTCGGAGACAAGAACCGAATTTCTCTTCAAGTTGAGCCAGTGCTTCATCCATGTTGTCAGCTTGCAGAGTAATGCTATCTACACCGAAATAGAGACGCCACAGGCTGTAAAAACGTACTGTAATTAATGCCATTTCTCCCTACCTTTTCAGTTCAATTCTATCAATAGCATATTCCCTGGCATCCACCAGGAGGATTTGGTTACGCACAGGTTTACCGACTCCAGTAATGATTTTAACTACCTCTTGAACCTCCAGTGCGGCAATTATTGCCGGTACGGCTGAAGGATTACCGATTTTAGTCTCTATACCCTGTTCAGGAATATTATTGGATGACCCATAAATCGAAGACAGCCCCACATCTTCAGGGAATATAGTCATGATCTGACCACTAAAGCCTGCTATCGTTCCATAGACATAGGGAATTGCCAGGCAACGACAAGCATGCTCAACTGCCAACCGTGATGGTAGATTATCTAGCCCATCAGCTACTACCCGGGCACCGCTGAGGAGCTTCTGAGCATTATTTTCGGTCAATCTTTCCAGAAAGGTAGTGACCGTAATCGCTGAATTTATCTCCCCGGCTCTTTTTGCTGCAACGGTGGTTTTGTATTCGCCCAGATTGTTTTCCGTGGACATAATTTGCCTGTTCAAATTTTGCTCGGTGAAGCAGTCATTATCGATAATAATCAGATGACCTACTCCTTGTCTGGCCAGTAACTCGATTATAGTGCCACCTAACCCCCCCGCTCCCACTATAGCCACAGTTGCTTGCAATAACTTAATTTGCCCATCCAGACCAATTGTGCCTATATTTCGGAGATATCTCCTGGGTATAATTCCCTGCTTTAACGCTGTTATTTCCACCGCTTTAGTTGAGATTCTTTGCGAATCGGCGATGGACGCTACTGTTCTCAGGCTGACAACAATATGTCTTTTCCCATCTGGGGCAAGATATGTCTCTGCCGATTCGAGGATGCAGCGTTCAATATCTTTGCCGACTCTATTGCTTTCCACAAAATGCCCTTATTGCTCAATTTACAGCATCTTTTACCTAAACGTCATCATTAAATGTGAGAATATAATAGCAGAATGTGATTAATTGGACACAGAAGAAACTGAATTCCATCCCGGCAATAATGCCCGGCAAGCTGAAGATGAAGGAAGATATGGCCCAAATCATGAGAATGCCCAGGGCAGCCTTTGAGTTTGTGAACACTTCCAAAATAAAAAGCGCTTGACAGTACGTGATATGATATAATTAAGCTACAAGCTACAATTTTAGAAAGGTTAAACTATTACAAGAGGAGGTAGGACATGAGTAGACACATCAGCGTCATGCTGGCAACTTTACTCATCATGACCGGTATTTTGGTCTTCTTACCCTCCGGCTACGTAGGTGCTGGAGGACGGGTCGTGAACCAGGACTTCGAACTTGGAGTAGCGGTAGTCCCATCAGGATGGAACGTGACCGGAAACGCTACGCGCATAAATAGTGGACCTGTCTATGCTGGTAATTGGAGTGCCCGGATAACCGATGACGGTGACACACTCACCCAGTGGGTTCGCAATATCACCGGGTTTGCAGTATATGAGGGGTGGGGATGGATATATGTTTCCGGCAATGTTACCAGTGTCATCGCCTTCGACTTCTGGAGGTGCGAAGAGCTGGACCAACTAAGTCCCACAATAATGCTGTCTGCCACCAACACCAACGGTGAATATGTACAGAGGACAAGCACGATGCAGGCACCGGGCGAGGCGACTCATCTACGAATTCGTCTCCTGGGAACTGGCTGGAACGAGGGGGCGGAAGTGCGTTTCGATGATATTGGCTTCTATGTATCGGGGTATGGCTGCTTCATAGCGACAGCAGCCTACGGCACAGAAACAGCTAGCCAGCTTGACATATTACGAGATTTCCGAGACCAGGTATTAATGAAGAATGCCCTGGGTGCGCGGTTTGTAGAGGCTTATTACAAACTCAGTCCCCCAGTCGCCGATTTCATAGCGAAGAACGATTTTCTGCGGGTAGTAGTCAGAGAGGCTTTCATCGATCCGGTGGTAAATCTCCTGCAATGGTCTCAGGGTTTATGGAGAAATTAGCTAGAAATTCCCCAAATCTGTGCCTTACCCGGTAACTCAGGGTGAATCGCATGGCGGCGGGCTCGGATATAAAGCGGGCCGGTGCCAGAAAAGCAACTAGATGCTACGAATTATAAGCTACAAAACTGGCATCATTTTGCGGGGGATATTTAATAGATTCCTCAAACTATCCGTCTTTAGATTCTCTCTTCCTCTTTTAATTTTGCCAGTTCTTATGAATTGCGGCTGCAGAGATTATCGCAAATCTCCTGGTTGTGCTCGCCGAGCTTCGGTATAACAACATTATCTTTGATAGCCAGCTCAGAAAATCTTACGGGAAAGACAGGCAAAGGTATCTTGAAGGAATTATCCGATAAGATTGCTTCTGTAAATAGTCTTGTTACCCCAAGATCCGCGATTGAAGTTCCTACCCCAGCTATAAAAACTCTCTCTTGACCCCGACTTGGTAGGATAGTGGTAGAGGATACAATACGTCCGGGTTCATCCCTATTAGAAAAGAGCTCCTGATATTTCACAATGGTGGCAAGAAATTAAAAGATTCAAGGGAGCTAATCGGGAATGATGGCTTAGACGGGTAATTTAATGCACCCTGGCCTGACCTCCAGCAACTGCTCTAAATCAGTGGTAATAAGCCTCCAAATCTTAGAAGTAAGGCAATTCTTTCAATCACCGATTTTAAGTCGGGACCAGTGTTTGACAGGAGTTGGTAAAGAGTATACAATCTCTAGGATTTTGCAGAGGAGGTCCTAGTATGTTACCGAAAGAAGTTACTCAATTCATTGGGGCAAGCAGTGGCACCGTGGTCTTTGAGGTAGAGAAAGGCGCCATTAAGAAATTCGCCGACGCGGTTGCCGACTCAAACCCGCTCTACTGGGATGAAGAGTACGCCCGCAACTCAAGATACGGCTCTCTTATCGCTCCACCGGGGTTTTTCGGCTGGCCAGTGCACCTGGCGAAGGGACAAACATTTCTGAGTAGCGCCAAACAGGAAGGCGCTGAATCAGAAAAAAAGGGAGAGCTGACATTAGAACTGGCTAAAGCCGGGTATCCCCGCAACCTCGACGGTGGCATAGAGTATGATTTCTTTGCCCCGATTAGAGCTGGCGATATACTGAGTGGTTCATCCAGAATAAAAGACATTGCTGAAAAAAAGGGGGCGACGGGGACTCTCATTTTCGTGACTACCGAGACAACCTATAATAACCAGAACGGCGTTTTGGTCGCCAGAGCACGTTCTACAGCAATCTTCCGCTAAACAACCGGCTTTTATATGGAGGGACAAATGGCCAAACAATTATACTGGGAAGACATTAAAGAGGGTGCTGAGATAACCCCTCTACCCAAGATAGCTACCACCAGGATGCTGGTCAAGTGGGCCGGCGCCTCAGGAGATTTCAACCCCCTTCATTACGATGAAGCCTTCGCCGCAAGCCAGGGGGTCGGCAAACCAATTGTCCATGGCGCACTTAAGCGGCAGTGGCTGATACAATTAATGACCGACTGGATGGGAGAAGAAGGCACATTGAGGAAATTCTCCTGTCGCTATCGGGCAATGGACTACCCTCGTGCTATGAAGACCATGTTCGAGGAAACCGATGGGGAGACCTGGCGGTGCAAAGGCAAGGTCACCAAGAAATACGCTGAAGGTAACGTTCATTATGTAGACTGTGATATCTGGCTTGAGAACGGGAAAGGTGAGGTAACGACTCCGGGCAGTGCTACTGTTATCTTGCCGAGCAAAGGCTGATTCTTAAAAATTCCATATTTTATTAGCTGGAAATCTGCCGGATAATTCTTTACCTGCTTCTCAATAATACCAGGCGGGGGTAATTAAATAGCTTAATTTCGGCCGTCAAGCGTAATTCCTTGATGGAATCTAAAAATAAACTCAATAAGGAGGATAAAATATGGGTAAAAGATTAAAGGGCAAGGTAGCCATCGTTACGGGTGCCGGTGGCGGCATCGGCAAAGGTGAAGCCCTGGCTCTGGCATCAGAAGGAGCCAAAGTGGTAGTGAATGACCTTGGGGGCGCCGTTGATGGTACCGGAGGCTCAAAGAAAGCCGCAGACCTCGTGGTGAATGAAATTAAGAAGGCAGGTGGCGAAGCGGTCGCCAACTATGATTCCGTATCTACTTCTACAGGTGGTGAGAACATCATCAAGACCGCCCTTGATGCCTTTGGCAGACTGGATATACTGGTCAACAACGCTGGCATCCTCCGAGACCGTATGATTTTCAATATGAGCCCGGAGGAATGGGACGCCGTAATAAAGGTGCACCTCTATGGTCATTTCAATACTATCAAACCAGCCTGCGTTATCTTCCGCCAGCAGAAGAGCGGGCGCATCATCAATACTTCCTCACTATCGGGGCTGGGCAACCGCGGTCAGGCAAACTATTCTGCCGCCAAGGAAGGAATAGTTGGCTTGACGAGAACCGTCGCCCTGGACATGGGCAAGTATGGCGTAACCTGCAACGCCATCCGGCCTAATGCTGGCACCAGAATGACCATGAGCGATGATATGAAACAGTCATGGGAGAGAGCAGGCAGGGGCGATATCATTAAATACATGGAATCTATGAAACCTGAGGATATTGCACCCCTGGTGGTCTGGCTTGCCTCTGATGATGCCGCCCATGTGAACGGCCGTACCTTCTTTGTGGAAACAGGAAGGATAGGTCTCTTCTCGGAGCCGGTACAGGAGAAGATGATACTTAAACACGGTGGCTTTACCATCGATGAGCTATTTAATAGGATGCCGCGGACGCTGGCCCAGGGCTTGGTAAACCCGGCACCACCGGAGAAGCCATAAGAATAGTGTACAATCGATATCAACAAATATACCATCATAATGAAAGGAAACATAAACAGGCTGCCAAGTGTTACCTGCAACATAAAAAAGGTAATGTTCCACTAAGATACTGGACACAGACAGAGCCTTGACTTCTATAACACTGGCTGCTAATATAACGTGAAACCAAACTATAAAGGAGGATAAATGGCGGGTATAGTATCATATGGAGCATATATACCGTATTACAGATTACCCCAGAGCGTGATTAATGGGGCCTGGGGGCGGGGTGGCGGACGTGGAGAGAAGGCAGTGGCCGGTTTCGATGAAGATTCTATAACCATGTCAGTGGCTGCTGGCCTGGACTGCCTCAAGGAAACCGATCCTAGAACAGTTGATGCTTTATTTCTGGCTACAACCACTGCTCCTTATAAGGAAAGGCTGAATTCTACGATAGTGGCCACGGCGCTTGACTTTCGTCGAGACGCCCGGAATGCGGATTTCGCTAATTGCCTCAGGGCAGGAACCACTACCCTGTTCTCAGCATTGGATGCTGTAAAAGCAGGCTCACTCAAGAGCGTTGTGGTGACTGCTGCTGATATGCGCCTGGGAGGTGCTGCTGGAGAGGATGAAATGACTTTTGGTGATGGGGCGGCTGCTCTTCTGGTAGGAAATGATGGAGTGGCAATAGAAATTGAAGGCAGCTATACCTTGTCTGATGACCTGGCCGATTACTGGAGGTCGCATGAAGACACCTTTGTCCGTCACTGGGAAGACCGCTTCGGCCGGGATACAGGTTACATGAGGATACCCGTTGAAGCTGCTAAAGGGGTAATGGCGAAGCTCAAAATCACACAGAAGGACATTGCCAAGCTTTGCCTATATGGTGCTAACTCGAGAGCACAACAAGATCTTGTAAAAAGGATGGGCTTTGACCCTGCTCAGGTTCAGAACCCATTGCTTGACATTGTTGGCGATACCGGGGCTGCACAGCCATTAATGACCCTGGTAGCAGCTTTAGAGTCGGCTAAGGCGGGCGATAGGATTCTGCTGGTCAGCTATGGGAACGGCAGTGATGCCGTTGTATTCAAAGTTACACCGGCTATTGAAAAAATTAGAGACCGGCGCGGAATAAAGCGCCACCTCGAAATAAAAAGAACGCTTGACAACTACGGAAGGTACCTGCGCTGGCGGAATATGGTATCCCTGTCGCCATCTAACGTCCCCCCAGGAGCCCCAGCCTCCCCGTCAGCACAGTGGAGGGAACACTCCTCTGCTTTGCCCCTTTACGGTGTCAAATGCAAGAAATGCGGCACTCCTCAGATGTTCTTGAGTGGCTCCTCAACCCGTGCCCATGTCTGTTTGGAATGTTTTGCCAAGGATGAGTTCATGCCCTACCGATTCGCTGACAAGAAGGGTAAGGTAGCTAGCTTCAGTCACGACTATCTGACTGGCGGTATTGATCCACCCGTCACAGCAACCGTGGTTGATTTTGAAGGGGGAGGCAGAGGCGAGTTTGACATGGTTGACCGTCAGCCGGATGAATGCAAGGTGGGTATGGAAGTGGAGATGACCTTCAGAAAGATGCGTTACACATATGGCACTCACACTTATTACTGGAAGTGTAAACCAGTAAGGGATTAGATTAAAAGAATAAAAGGGAGGTAAAGAAAATGCCAGGAAGTATTAAAGACAGAGTTGCTATTGCCGGTATGGGCTGCACCCGCTTCGGTGAGCGATGGGATGCCAGCACTGCTGATCTTCTGGTGGATGCTGCCTATCAGGCTTTTGAAGATGCCGGGATAGAACCGGGAGATGTTCAGGCAGCATGGGTAGGCACCCAGAACTCTGGAATGACAGGGATGACCCTTTCGGAACCACTAAGGCTCCCTTATATTCCTATTACCAGGGTAGAGAACGCCTGCGCCACCGCTTCGGATGCCTTCAGGAATGCCTGCTATTCAGTAGCCGCCGGTATCTATGACATAGTTCTGGCCATTGGCGTCGACAAATTCAAGGATAGTGGAATTAGTGGTTTAACTGATGGTAGCACACCCGGGCCAAGCCATGCCATGGGATCGGTAGGCATGCCACCGCGGTCGTTTGCGATGCTGGCGACCACGTATTTTGCCCGCTACGGCTTGAGCTATGAAGAAGGCAAGCATATGATATGCCGGGTCTCCTGGAAGAGCCATGTCAATGGTGCTCGCAACCGCAACGCTCACTTCCAGAGGGAAGTGCCTTTGGAGACGATGATCAATGCCCCTATGATTGCCTGGCCTCTAGGATTATATGACTGCTGTGGTGTCAGTGATGGTTCGGCGGCTGCTATTATTACCACACCGGAGCTAGCTAAGAAGCTGAGGAAAGGGAAAGAACCACCGATATTTGTTAAGGCGCTACAGATAGCCATGGCACCTCGTGACGGAAACTATAACACGAAATTTGATTATACCCATGTTGAATCTACGGTAAGAGCTGCGTCGGCAGCCTATAAAGAAGCTAGTATCACCAATCCCCGTGAACAGATAAGCATGGCTGAGGTTCACGACTGCTTCTCTATCACCGAGGCAATTACTATGGAAGACCTTGGCTTTAGCCCTAGAGGCAAGGTCAAGGATGATATTGAGTCCGGTTTTTTTGACCTGGATGGGAAATTGCCGGTACAGACTGACGGTGGCTTAAAGTGCTTTGGGCATCCAGTTGGGGCCAGCGGGATACGAATGCTCTATGAAATGTACTTGCAGCTTCAAGGTCGAGCCGACACACTACTGAACCCTGGTATGCCTTCCCGGCAGGTTAAGAATCCCAAGCTGGGACTAACTCACAACCTGGGTGGTAGACCAGACGGCTGTGCTATTTTTCTAGGTATCCTTGGATTAGAAGGAGCATAACACAACTTAACATGAGACATGTAAGCAGCTCAAGGTAGTTCTAGTTCCGGCCAGGGCAAGAACTGCAGCGTTGGGCTGCTTCATGCTCAGTATATGATGGGGCTGGGTATACGTGATACCAGTCTAGCTTAAAAAATAACGAGGAGACAGCAATGGGAAATATATCGATACCGGTAACACGAGTCAAAAGAGAATTCGATGGTCAGAAATACATCCTAACCAAGATTAATTATACCAAGGAATCTGCCAAAGAGGACCAGGCATATTATCAGAAACGAGGAAACAAAACCAAGATTCTAGAAGAGGACGGCTTTTGGTTAATCTACACTAAGATTGGACAATAAGACTTCATCCCTAACTGCCATACCAACTACCGAACAACATAACCCATGGCTGAAAGCTCCGTTCCTTAGATTTCTTTAGTATGCCTCGAAAATAATTATTTTTACTCTCTATCCTAGGATTCGGCATATCCTAAAAGTAGCAGGGATGAGAGCTTTCCCATCCATCCGAAGTATGGACTTAAAATTGATATCACACATCACCCTCGTAAGGAATTGCGTGTCATCAAGTCATCACATTCAAGAGAGTTCATACTTCAATTCTCTTGCCTATCCCGACTAGTCTGGACTTGACGTTTCTGTTAATCTAGATGATAATCCCAGTAAATAGAGGGGCGGACAAACAACTGTGTAACTTCCAACTGTATAAATAAGGCAGGCATAATTATGTTAAAATTAACGCTAAAAGGGAGGGATTAACGTGACTACGTATATACTGTTTGGCAAGATGTCTGTAAATGCGGTAAAGGATATAAGCTCTGAAAGAACAAAGAGGGCTACTACTATTGTTGAGAAATGTGGTGGGCGAATTCAAGCTGTATACGCTTTGCTTGGCACGGCAGATGTATTAGCTATTATAGACTTCCCAGGCGTGAATGAAGCAATGAAGGCTTCTATTGAACTAACTAAGCTTCTCGGTATCGCATTTTCAACTTCTCCAGCAATGACTATTGGCGAGTTTGATAAGCTGGCCGAAAAGTAATCAAAGGCCTCAAGCTATCCTCAAACCTCACTGAGCTAGCAAGTGGTATAATTTGGGTAAGGAGGCAACATGGACAGAGAACAGATAGAAATACAATGCTTGGAGCGAACCACAAGGTACAGCGAAGAACTTAAAAGGTTCAAGGAACAGCTTAGCCAATTGGTAGCAATGAGTCGGGTCCAAACTGGCAAACAGATGATATCCCCAATGCGTGTATTTGATGCTATGGGTTTTGAAAAAGCAAAACAAAAGCTAGATAAACTTCGCCAAGAGATGGATGAAGCTTGCGACAAATTATTCAAAGCTTATCACTGAGAAGTAAGTACCACTGGTGCTGTAAGGTTTCTCTCAAGAGCTAATCTCTTCCTAAAAATTGCCTTATACTGTTTACTGACAAACCCTCAAGCTATCCTCAAACTTCACTGACCTAGCAAACATCCGCCTTCCAGTTGTTTCGCAGGGTTGTAGCATTTCATTCTTTGTCTTTTTAGTACTATATCAAGCTTTCATGCCATAACCAGTCTGGTCTTCTTATTGCAATATAGCCGGCAACTATTCCAAGCAATATGCTCACTATGCCCGCTGCAACTTCTGGTGCATTTCCTGCCTGTAACACTAGATGAATGTCTCTTCCAAAAAAGACTAGGCTTGCGAGGACGCCGATTCCTCTATGTGATGCTCTGATTAATATAAAGAGATAAGTCACAACCCATATAAATCCGCCATAAATAGTGATACTCTGTATCCACTCTTCCATCCCATTTAGGCTAGTTATGAACCCTAGAACAAAACCAGAGATACTTACTTCAAATACAACAGGAAGCACTATGCTTTTTAATCGTCGGTCTCTCTAACTGGTCTCCATCGCAGGTCTATAAATCGCTCACCAAGCAAACCTTCTAGCTGTCTTTGCTGCTCAATGTATGGGGTGCTAGCCAGTAGCCAATCAAACCTAGCCTGCTGGCATAGGTGGCCCTCATCGCTACCAAAATCGGCTGTCAGCTTGCCATCCTTTACACCTCGCAACAAGCCGAAAATCTCGTTCCTCATGTATTTTCGGGCGGTAAGGATGGCGGATATGTCCTTGTCGATTATCAGCTTGCCATTGATGCGGTCTAACAATTTAGGCGCTTTCTTAAAACCACCTTTAAGGGATGCTGGCGTAATTGCTGCTATTTCGGCGCAGGCAGGATGCTCAGCGATAGCCCTTAATAGCTCTGTTTTGCCCGACCTGCTTGCTCCAATAATCCGCAACCATAGCATTTCACCGGGTAAATAGTGTGCCACCACAGTAGCCATGATGATGTCCACACCCTGCCAATCCTTAATCTCAAAATGCTGCCTCAAAGTAGACTTGACTTGGTCAAGCCTTTCTATCATTGGCATATCCTTGCATTGAAAATCAGCTCTTGTCTTTGTCATTGCTTACCTCCTATTATTTGAAATCTTGACAATCGTTCCATTTTGTAGCAATCTTTGTAGGTGAGGTTTGTCCTTTAATAATTGCTATGTCAGAGTCTTCAGTGGAATTTGTGTGTGCAATTTGTTAATAATAATGCTATCTCTTTTAACCGATACCTAGCTATCTAGGAAAAACGCAAGCGGAAAGGACAGACTATCATGGCTAATCCAATTAAATTCGGCACTGATGGGTGGCGGGGGATTATCGCCGAGGATTACACCTTCGACAATGTGCGCATCTGCGCCCAGGCTGTAGCAGAATATCTCAAGCAAAATGGACTCGATAAACAAAGCCTGGTCATTGGCTATGATACTCGCTTTGCTTCTGAGGATTTTGCTGCTGCCGCTGCCGAGGTGCTAGCCAGCAACGATATCAAAGTCCACCTCTGTCTCAAGCCAGCCCCTACGCCGGTGGTAAGCTTTACTGTCCCGACTACTAAGTCTGCGGGGGCTATTGTAATAACTGCCAGCCATAATCCCGGTTCTTGGAACGGATTCAAATACAAATCTCAGGATGGGGCCAGTGCCCCGAGCAACATTACCGCCCAAATAGAAAGAAATATCGCCTCCCTCATTCGCCGGGTAGGGAGTGTGAAAAGGCTTGCCTTGGATAGGGCATTAAAGAAAGGGCTTATTGAATATATAGATCCCTCTCCTGTTTACTTCGAGCAACTTAGCCACTTTGTTGATATAGAAGCATTACGCCGCCAAAAATTAAATATAATAGTTGACCCTATGTATGGTGCTGGTATTGGTTACTTTAAGACACTCCTCCAAGGAGGCAACCTGAAAATTACCGAAATAAACGCTGAAAGAAACCCCTCCTTCCCCCAAATTCAGCCCGAGCCAATTGCTAAAAACTTGACCAAGTTATCCCGGTTCGTCGTTAAGCAAAAGGCCGACGTGGGCTTAGCCACCGATGGAGACGCCGACCGTATTGGCATCATAGACGAAAGGGGACAGTTTTTAACCCAGCACCAAGTTTTCGCCCTACTTTGCCTTTATCTCCTCGAGGTTCGTGGTGAGCGTGGCGCTATGATAAGGACGCTCACTTCTACCATGATGCTTTCCCGTCTGGGGAAGCTCTTTGATGTGCCTGTTTACGAAACGCCAGTGGGCTTCAAATATGTCGCCCCCTTGATGATGGAGAAAAACGCCATTATCGGTGGAGAAGAGAGCGGTGGCTATGGCTTCCGTGGTCATGCCCCGGAAAGGGATGCCATACTCGCCGGGTTGTACTTCCTTGACTTTATGGTAAAAACAGGAAAGACACCGTCCCAGCTTCTGGATTACCTTTACAGCAAAGTTGGACCTCACTACTATGACCGTAGGGATTTTCATATCTCCGCAGCTAAGCGACAGGCAATCCTGCACCGACTAAGCTCCAGCCCCCCGGACACCATAGCCGATTCAAATGTGACCAAGGCGGATATCACCGATGGTTTTCGCTTCTTCCTTGACGATGAGTCCTGGCTACTCATCCGCTTTTCCGGCACAGAATCACTAGTACGCATCTACTCCGAAGCTGAAAGCCTGAAAAGGGCAGCGGCGCTACTGGAAGAGGGCAAAAAGCTGATAGGTCTCTAAACTAGCCCGGTTAAAAATTTAAAGGGTAAAATCCCAGGGTTTCTCGACTTTTTATCCCCTCGCCACAAAGTGCAAGTGCCAGTGGATATTTCAAATTTTTAACAGGCGAAGCCTGCTAGCAGAATCACAAGGCGTTTTATTTCCAATTAGCTCAAAACTCTTGTCAGCTTCGATGGCTGGAATACTGATTTCAATATCCCAGGTACCATCTTTGAAAACCACAATTCTTATTCTTAGGCATTCAAGAACAAATTGCTAATCTTCATTCCTATCGTATGAGTGCTCTACCGATATAAAAGACTAGAAGAAATCGGCACAGAATGGGCGATATAAGGTGTGCATTACCTTATCCCAGATAGGGAGAGCATCAGGGTCAAGCATATCGAGGCGTTGCATACGAACGGCTTCGGTGGCATTGATCTGTCCGAAGACAAGCATAGCCAAAGTACTGATTGGTATCATCAGTTGCGGCTTCTCATTGGTACGCTTGATTGAGGCTTCAGCAATAGAAGTCTCCAGTTTCCACCGACCATTGTTCCAAGGACATAGGTCATCAACGACCTCAAAGATAAGAGTCGCCTCTTCCGGGTAATGTCGTTTCGGCAATGCCTTCTCGATATCAACAATACGTCCCAGCAATCCATCAGCCGAAGTCGTATGTAACATTCGTGGTTCAAGTAACAAATGCGGCAGCGGGTCGTCAGAAGGAACCCTATCCCAAACAACCTCGCCTACCAGATCCATTTGAGCATAATAATTCCAAATTGCCCTATAGGCTGAGGCCGAAAGCCAGATAACATCGCGGATGGTAAGCCGCTGTCCCGGTACCGGCCATGAAGGCCGAGCCTCTAAGGCATATACCGTATAGCCGAGTGGTTCGCCAGCCTCTTCGTAGACTACCTTACCTACCAGACCGCCAGCGGGGGGAGGTGCCAGTACTCCCGCCTCCCACATTGCACGGGCACGATGAGAGTAGCCTATTCTATCTACCCGGAAACGCCGGTAGAGGTCTACCAGCAGTCCAAATTCGTTATCACTACTTCCCAGTTCGCGGAACTTACCCGGAACCTGAACAGGAAGCGCGAATTGCAGGAAACGAGGCTCCACATTATAAGAGTTTCGTGTAGAGACTACGGCGTAGCCATAGCGCTGATAGATGGCTGCCCTGGAGGCGTAAAGAATAGCGATGGACCGCTCCATCTGCTCATGGAGTATTTCAAAGTGTCTGGTAATTATTTTGCGGAGGTTACCACGGCGGCGATAAACTGGCAGTGTGCCAACAGAAGTAACCCCGGCAACAGGAATGCCCTCACCGTTGAAACGCATGGTCAATGGCCATGCAGCATAAGCAGTGGCTAGTTTTCCATCCTCAAAAGCGCAGAGCGTCCATTCAGGAATAATCCCCTGTATCTTCACTTGAGGGAACACTAGAGCGGTGCTGGCGACCCGATAAAATTCCTCCATTTCCTCTGGTTTGGCCGGCCGTATTTCTAATACCATGAAACTCCTTTCCTCTTATTTGAATTGCCCGGACCAATGATACAGGAAAATAGAAACGGCAGGCAAGAGAGGTAAGAGAGAGACACCCCCAGGCATCTTGTAGACAACAAAGTTACTTGATGGAATTATGCTGGTTGAGCAGTCTTGGCTATTGTTCAATTGTGCTCTCCGCTAATTATCAGAAAGCCATTGAGTAATGTGTTGGGGGAAATTTCATTGACCATTTGCTTTCATAGAGATGTGGGACTGGGACGTCTATGATGAACTTCAGTGCTAGCTGTATTATATGACTTTGCAGAAGAGTTTAAGGGATGATTTATACCACCTAAGCGAATAGGTAGCGAATTCTAATAATTGTATACAGAACTCCAACTGGTTTTATTTTTTAGCAGCAAATTACTTGAGTGTACCTTGTATTTGACATGCGCAGCTAATGGTGGATACAATATGCTCAGTCGCTTCTGCCGCAAGAAACGATAATTTCCTACGTTTGACGGAGTCAGAAAAATACCATTAGTACATACAAGACCATATGAAATTAGGTGGCATGGGCGGGGTGGTCAGGGAGCTATAACGGCAGCCAAGATATTGGCACAAGCAGCCCATCTTGAAGGCTACCAGGGAGTAACTGCTGCGCCATCGTTCGGCGCCGAGAGGCGAGGCGCCCCGGTTAGTGCATCAACCAGGATTTCCTCGCAAACTGTTATGCTCGTATCCCAGGTAGAAAAACCCGATGTAGTAGTAGTTCTAGACCACAC
>JADDYB010000228.1_pt1 | contig 17352 bp, 20 predicted proteins | sample 8641941 | NCBI WGS metagenome assembly JADDYB01 (sample SAMN16275377, study PRJNA637457) | freshwater sediment metagenome | isolation source: Lake Kineret sediment | place: Israel: Lake Kineret | collected 2013
TTTTAATTGCCTGATGCCTCGACATCACCCTGCCGGCTCCATGGCATGTCGACCCAAAGGTCTCCTTCATCGCTCTTTCGGTTCCCAGGAGAACGAACGACGCCCTGCCCATATCCCCGGGAATCAAGACCGGCTGACCGAGCGGCCTGTATATCTCAGGCAATTCCGGATGACCAGGAGGGAAAGCCCGCGTAGCACCTTTCCGGTGAACTATCAGCTTCTTTTTTTTGCCGTTCACTTCATGCTCTTCAATTTTAGCGATATTATGTGCAACATCATATATGAGACTCATGCCGAGTTGCTTTGGTGAAAGGCCGAACACGCGGATAAACGTCTCCCGTGCCCAGTGCATGATGCATTGTCTGTTTGCCCATGCGTAATTTGCAGCGGCCCGCATTGCAGAGAGATAATTCTGAGCTTCAGGGCTTTCGAAAGGTGCACATGCAAGTTCCTTATCAGGCAGTTCGATTTTATACTTACTGACGGCGCGCTCCATAACTTCAAGAAAGTCGGTACATACCTGATGACCAAAACCCCTGGAACCGGTATGGATCATGACCGTGACCTGATCCATGAAAAGACCTAAACTGTTTGCTGCTGCTTCATCGTAAATCTCGTCAACATACTGAATTTCAAGAAAGTGATTGCCTGATCCGAGTGTGCCCTGCTGAGCCCTGCCGCGTTCATATGCCTTGTTACTGATGAGGGAAGGGTCTGCTCCGTCTATGCATCCGCCGGATTCTATTTTTTCAAGATCTTCGGCATCTCCAAATCCCTGTTCAACAGCCCAGCGTGCTCCTTTGAGGAGAAGTTTTTTTTGGCTTTCTGGATCGAGACGCACTTTGCCTTTTGAGCCGACACCCGATGGTATTTCATTCTGGAGGACCCCAACGAGGTCTTTGATCCTCGGAACAACCTCCATCTTTGTGAGGTTGCTCCTGAGGAGCCGAACCCCTCAGTTGATGTCGTAACCAACGCCGCCGGGTGAGATGATACCTTTCTGCAAATCAAATGCTGCCACGCCACCAATTGAAAACCCATAACCCGTATGGATATCAGGCATCGCCATCGATGACTTCACAATACCCGGAAGCATTGCAACATTCGCCACCTGATCGATCGATTGTGGTTCGAGTTCTTTTTCGAGAACCTCATCAACATAAATTACACCGTTTACCCTCATCCCCGGCTTGAAGTCTATGGGGATTTCTATCTTTGTATCATCAATTCTCCTCAGTTTCTCTATTACCACAGTGACCTCCGGCTTTCTTTAGCTGGCTTTATTCGTAAATTTTTAGGTATGCCGGCAGATACAATATCTGACGTCAATTTGTATGAATAATGTGATTTATATATCAAAGATAATTTCAGTCTCCCATACATGATCTTTTTTTTCTATCTTCAGCCGATGGTAGGTGGCAGCTTTAATGAGTAGCTTGCCTTCATGATGCTCGGGATCAAATTCCTCACCATATACGGTAGCCTTAAGTCGAAAAGCCTCACCCTCACCCCCACCCATCCCTCCCCCTTGAGGGGGGAGGGTTAGAGAGGGGGTAAATTCAGAAACAACAATTCTTTTCCCGATAAATCCGTAGGCATCAAAATGAAAAATCAGCTCATTCAGCCATGAAACAAGAAGTCCATCGAGCGCATGACTTTCGACAGAAATCGTTATCGATTTTTGATCTTTCAGTATATCGGTATTCGTGATAAGGCTGTACATCCCCAGCGCAGCATGAACGAATACCTCCTGTTTGCTCTCTCCGAAAGCTTTTAACCCGACATCTCCCGCAATGTCAAGGATTTCAAACTTCTCCATAAAAACTTATCATTAAAAATCAATTTTCGCTCAGAATGACAAACTGGAGCATTTCCAGTTATTTATTTTTCGGTGCTTCTTTCTTTACTCCTGTTTCAGTTTCCCCCGGTGTCTCTTCTTTCTTTTCTTCGGCTGCCGAGAGTTTGGAAACTGCTTCTTTGTTTATCTCAACTTTGTAGGTTTTTCTCAGATTCTCGATATACGAGTCAAAAAACTCTTTCTGTTTTTCTGCAGAAATACGCTGGAAGAGCACGCTCTTGATTTTTTCGAATTCAATAGGGGTCCCTTTTTTCCTGTCAGTAACCTTGATAATATGATAGCCGAATTTTGTCTTCACCGGTTCACTGCTGACTTCACCCTGTTTGAGTTTTGCCGCAGCAGCCTCAAATTCAGGGACCATCTGCCCAGAAGAGAAATACCCGAGGTCTCCGCCATTTTGGGCAGAACCCGGATCAATCGAATTCTTTTTGGCAATCGCTGCAAAATCCTCGCCCTTCTTCAGTCTTTCCAATATCTTTTTTGCCTCTCCCTCTGTTTTAACCAGGATATGGCTGGCCTTTATCTGGCTTACCGCAGCAAGCTCCGCCTTATGTTTTTCATAGTAATCTTTCACATCCTGCTCTGTGACCTTTGCTTTTGCCTCTATCTCCTTTTCAAGAAGCTGCCCGATGAGGGTAAGTTTCTTGAATTCTTCAAGTTTTCTTACATATTCAGGGTCCTTGTCAAGCCCCCTTTTCGTTGCCTCCTGATACAACAGCTCCTTCTTGATCATTTCATCAAGGAACTTTTCTTTGCCGGCGGCCCCTTCAAAGAGTTTCTGGGCAAACTCGGGCAGGTTCTTAATGTCTCTTTCGAGATCGGCCTGGGTTATTTTTATCGTGCCGACTTTTGCGAGATACGGCCCTTTCTGTTCTCCCTTTTGAGCACACGCTACCAATGCACAAAGGACAGAAATAGCCAGTATGAAAACGAAAACTTTTTTCATGGAATCCTCCTGAAATTAAATTTTACTTTTATAGCATAAGAGGCATTCTTTTTGACACATAAAAGTTTTTATGATAGATTAGCAGAACCTGCAGAGACTCTTGTGGAACAAAAAAAATCACATCAACTATTTAAGATTGCTTCTGAGCTAATCCCCGGGGGTGTCAACAGCCCTGTGCGCGCTTTCAGGGCAGTCGGAGGGAACCCGGTGTTTATTCAACGGGCTTGGGGCTCAAAGATCTATGATGTTGACGGCAATGTCTATATCGATTATGTCCTTTCGTGGGGTCCACTGATACTTGGCCATGCCTATCCAAAGGTTGTCGCCGCCCTTAAGAAAGCTGCAGAGAATGGAACCAGTTATGGTGCACCCACGGCACTCGAGATCGAACTCGCGCAGCTTGTTTTAAAGGTCTATCCGTCCATGGATAAGGTCCGGATGGTCAACTCCGGGACAGAAGCAACGATGAGTGCAATCCGCGTTGCGCGCGGTTTCACCGGACGCGATAAGATAATCAAGTTCGAGGGCTGCTATCATGGGCATGCAGACGGACTGCTGGTCAAGGCCGGATCAGGAGCCACAACTTTTGGGGTGCCGGACAGTCCCGGAGTGCCGAAGTCCTGTGCAAGAAATACCATCACGATTCCTTACAATGACAGTGCTGCATTGAAAACAGCAATTACGAAAGAGTGGAAATCCATTGCGTGCGTAATCATAGAGCCAGTCGTGGGAAACATTGGCTGTGTATTGCCGAAGCCCGGTTTTCTCGAAACAGTAAGAAAGCTGACAGAACGCCATAATATCGTACTCATTTTCGATGAAGTAATGACAGGGTTCAGGGTAGCTTACGGTGGTGCACAGGCACACTATGGTATCAGACCTGACATGACATGCCTCGGAAAGGTTATCGGTGGCGGTTTGCCGGTTGGCGCGTACGGGGGGAGGAAAGAAATCATGTCCATGGTTTCTCCTGAGGGCCCTGTTTATCAGGCAGGCACCCTCTCAGGAAATCCGCTCGCAATGACAGCCGGAATAACAACCCTGAAGATACTCTCGAAAGATGGCTTATATGACAAGCTGGAACAGAGAGCCTCCCTGTTGGCAAAAGGGCTTATTGAAGCATCCCGGAAAGCAGGGATAAAGATACGATTTTATCGTGCGGGGACAATGTTCTGCAGCTATTTTACTGATACCGATGTTGTAGATTACAAAACAGCAAAGACTGCTGACACAGAAAAATTCTCCCGATTCTTTGCAGCCATGCTGAAAAGAGGAGTTTACATCGCGCCATCCCAATTCGAGGCAGGGTTCCTTTCACTTGCCCATTCAGAGAAAGACATCGAACAGACTGTCAGGGTTGCATACGAATCGTTTAAAGAAATCAAATAACCGCCCTGAAATGTATGGCTGAAAAATCTTTATTCAGAAATCTCCTCGAAGCAAGCACAGTCGGGCTGAATCTTGTCATAGCCACATTCATCGGTCTTGCAATGGGATACGGCCTTGACTATGCGATGGATAAATGGTTCGGCTGGCATACAAAGCCGTGGTTGATGATCATCTTTCTGTTCTTTGGGATCTTTTCAGGATTCAGAGAACTGGTGAGGATGGCGAAGAAGGCGGATAATGAATCTAAGAAGAATTTATAAACAAGGGGGCCTCATTCTTCTGTGCCTCGCAGCTGCTTCTGCTTACTTCGACTGGAAAAAGCTCCCCCTCAGCATTCTCATCGGCGGTTTGCTCGGACTCGCGAACCTCAAAGGCCTTGCGTGGGGATTGAGGGACTTTGCTGCATCCAGACCGACCGGGAGGGTTATTTTTTTAAGTATCGTCAGGTTTTTCGTCCTCGGCCTGATCCTCTTTATCCTGGCGTTACTTCAATTGATCAATTTTATTGGGATCCTTATAGGATTTACTGTTGTTTTTGTCCTGATATTAAAAGAGGGATTACGGACTGCAAGGGAGTATTCTGAAAAAGGCACAGGCGATGAAGTGCAGCAGTCAATTGATTCCCCGGACGCAAAAAACAGCACTTTTGCTGACCGTGGAGAGGGTCTGAATAATTACGGGAGGAGAGAATAACGATGGATACCAAGGAACTTTTAAGAGCAGCTCAGTTGCTTTTCGTTGACGGAAAAGATAAAGAGAGCATCGAAGCCTTTGCAAAAGCGTTGGAAGCAGGTGCAGATCCCTATATCACCCATTTGAGCCGTGGAGTTGCATATGTGAAGGTAGAGGATGTCGATCATGCACTGAGTGATTTCAGCAAGGCAATCAGCCTGAACAATCAGAGTGCCAGAGCATATTTCTTCCGGGGTCTGACTTACATGATGAAAAACGAATTCGAGAGCGCAGTTTCGGACTTTACCAAGGCTCTGGAATACAAGCAGGGTTATGGTATGGCCAAGTTTTCCCGTGCTGTCTCAAATGCCCGATTGGGCAAATTCGAAGAATCGTCAAAAGATATGCAGGCTGTTTTACCTCAGATGGAGGAGAATCTCCAGGGTTTTGCAGATACCTATGGAATTGTGAGAACCCAGATGTGGAAGGTAATGGCACAGCTATCAGGAGAGGCAAATACTCCGACCCTTGAATTAAACGAAAAAGATATAAAGACGCTGCAACAATGGCTTGAACAGGAATAGCACTTCTCCCTAATCCAGATTATTCATAAAATTGACGGCAGATATCGTATTTGAGCGGATTTGAAGACTGTCGAAGACAGAGTTCACCTCGGAGGTCCGAATTGATTCGGGCCGAGAATGAGCGAAAATACTGTATCTGCCGGCATACTGAAAATTTATGAATAAAGTAGGCTAACAGATTATGAAACAGTATGCAGTTGTTTTAGCATCCTGAGCCTGTACGGATGCTTGAGTTTCCTCATTGCTTTCACTTCGATCTGCCGGACTCTCTCCCGTGTGATTGAAAGTTGCCTTCCTATTTCATCGAGGGTGTGGTCTCTGTCAACGCCGATACCAAATCTCATTCGTATAACCATCTCCTCCCTGGGATTCAGTGTTGTCTGGAGGATTTTTAATAAGACCTCTGATATCTTGTTCCTTTCGGTGTCGTCACAGGGAGAGAGACTGCTGTCACCGATAAAATCTTCGAGTGTTGCCTCCTCATCACCGATAGGGGTTTGAAGAGTCACTGGATCCTGAACAGCCCTCAGGACAGCTTCGATTTTTCTGACAGGCATCCCGACTATCTGTGCAATCTCTTCAGTCCCCGGTTCCCGGCCAAGCTGCTGGGTCAGTTCCTTGGAGGCGTTGCTGATCTTGTTGTTCAATTCCATCAAGTGAACCGGAACTCGTATTGTTTTTGTCTGTTCAACCAATGACCTGGTGACCGCCTGTTTTATCCACCAGGTAGCATAGGTGCTGAATTTAAATCCCATGGTATAGTCAAAACGTTCAATTGCTTTCATGAGACCAATATTCCCCTCCTGAATGAGATCAAGCAAGGAAAGACCCCTCCCGATATAATGTTTTGCAATATTAATTACCAGCCGCAGATTATGGATGATGAGTTCATTTTTTGCTTTTGACACAACTTCCCGTGCAAGCGCAATCTGCTGGTATTTCTTTTTCAATTCATCTATTGCAATTCCGACCTCTGATTCAATCCTCTTCTGTTCCGCCTGCAGTTCTTTTGGCATGACACGAAACTTTGCCGGTTTGTGCCCATTTTTCTTTTTTTCGTGAACCACCATCTTGAACTCTTTCAGGCCCCCGAGATATAAGGCCTTCCTCTCAAGCATAGTAACCTCTTCCATAAGATCATCGATTCGTTCCAGACTTTTTCTCAGCGCCTGCTCTGCCATTTCATCGTCAGAATCGTCACATTCCTCGAATTCCTGGGAATCCAATACATCAAGAATATTTTTGTATAAAGGCAGTATGGTAACCGTTCTTTTAATAACCTCGTTACCTACCTCTATTCTTTGGGCAAGTCCTGTTTCTTCATCCCTGGTAAGGATGGAGATATCACCCATGGAGTGAAAATATGCCTGAATCAGGTCATCCGGCTTTTCGTGCGTTTCCTTTTCTTCAGGGACCTCTTCTTCGCTCTGAGCACTCTCACTATCTGTAACCTTAACTCCCAAGTCCTGGAGAAGGTTCATGAAATCCTCAAATTCATCCTCTGAAATGAAGTCCCGCGGCAGGGCATTCTGAATTTCATCGTGGGTAATAAACCCGCGCCTCTTGCCCAAATCAATGATCTCTTCGAAAATATCCCATTCTTTCATAGCATCGCCCTCATATCATGGATCCTATCCCTAAGATCGCATGGGTAAGACTCACTGTTTCCGATTCTTTTTCATATGCTCTGTCTGAGACAGAAGAGAAGACGCCTCATAACCGATCTCGTCAACGGGGACAGGGGAATTCTTCTCAGTCCTGTCTTCCCGTTTTGATCCGGGTTTCAGCCTCATGCCCTTCAGTTTATTGATAATTCTCTGCATATGTAACATGGGTTCGGTCCTTTTCTCCCTGAGCGCTTTCAATAAATATACTGGTTATAAAGCAATTTATATGCCATTGTTGCTTTATGGATTAATGCTTCAAGAGATCAAACGTTGAGGATTCCCGCCAAGCGGGAATGACAGGTATAGGAACAGAGTTCGCTATGTATAAAGCGGGTTAAGAGGGAAGTGAGAAGGGGACCGGGTGTCTGATTAAGACCGGTTATTCCTTGAACAAATCGGTACTCAGGTAACGCTCCCCGGTACTCGGCAGGATCACAACAATCTGTTTCCCTTTGTTTTCAGGGCGCTTGGCTATTGAAAGCGCTGCCCATACAGCAGCACCCGAGGAGATTCCGCAGAGGATTCCTTCCATTTTCGCGAGGGACCTTGCTGTTTCAAAGGCCTGTTCGTCCCTTACGGTTACGATTTCATCAAGTATTGCTCTATTGAGAACTTTTGGAATAAAACCGGCTCCGATTCCCTGGATCTTATGGGTTCCGGCATTGCCGCCGGAGAGGACTGGAGAACCTGCAGGTTCAACTGCAACAGCCTGGAAATCAGGCTTTCGTTTTTTGATCACTTCTGAAATTCCGGTAATGGTACCGCCAGTGCCCACACCAGAGACAAGGATATCGATCCCACCGGCGGTATCCTGCCAAATCTCCTCTGCTGTGGTTCTCCGGTGGATTTCAGGATTTGCCGGGTTGCTGAACTGATCAGGCATGAACGCGTCCCGTGTCTCCGAGAGTATTTCACCGGCTTTGTTTATAGCCCCCGTCATTCCCTCACTTCCCGGCGTAAGAACTATCTCAGCTCCAAGGTGTTTGAGCAGCTTTCTGCGTTCAATACTCATCGTCTCGGGCATTGTTAGGAGCAAACGATATTTCCGGGCAGCACATACAAAAGCAAGGGCAATTCCTGTATTACCACTTGTAGGCTCAATGATTAATGTACTCTTCTGAATAAGCCCCTGATTTTCTGCTGCTCTTATCATAGCAAGGCCGATGCGGTCTTTTATGCTTCCCAGAGGGTTCTTTGACTCAAGCTTGCCGAGAATCGTCGCATGAATTCCATTCGTAATACAGTTGAATTTCACCAGCGGAGTATACCCTATGGTTTCAGTTATATCTTGGGAGATTTTTGTCATGCTTACGGTTTAAAAACCAGTTCCGGTTTCTTCAGGAATACTTTTGTGTCGGGAGGCACTGACTCTGTAATCCATACATTCCCTCCGATTACCGAACGGGCACCGATCACAGCCTCTCCGCCTAAGATGGTAACTCCTGCGTAGATAATGACATCATCTTCAATGGTCGGATGGCGTTTTTCGCTTCTGAGCTTTTCCACGGCATCTTTCGGTAGGGACAGCGCACCGAGCGTGACCCCCTGATAGATCCTCACCCGATTACCAATATCTGTTGTTTCACCTATTACTACACCGGTTCCATGATCGATGAAAAAACTCCCGCCTATGCGGGCACCCGGATGGATGTCAATTCCTGTCATATTGTGCGCATATTCTGTCATGATACGGGGGATCAATGAAACGCCTTGCTTGAAAAGCTCATGGGCTATCCGGTAAACCGAAATCGCAAAAAGTCCGGGATAACTGAAAATAATCTCGTCAAAACCCTTGGCTGCAGGATCGCCCTCATAAGCGGCGCGGATATCTTTGGCGAGCATCGTTCTCAGGCGTGGAAGTTCGCGCATAAAATGAATCGCTATCTCCTGCCCGCGATCTTCGCAGTCTATGCAGACCATGTTGTGACGACGGCATTCATGCCGCATTGCAAGGACAATCTGTTCCGAGAGGGCCTCAAACAACTGCGTTACCTCCTGGCCATAATAGTAGAGCAGATTCACCGTGTCGATGCGGATTCGGGAAAAGTATCCCGGATAGAGTATTCGGCAGGATAGATGGATGATTTCGATAATGGCCTCTTTGGAAGGCAGCGGTTCAAGGTCAACATGATCAAAGCAGTCTCCCGTTGTGCACGATTTTACAAGACCATCGACGATGCCCGGTATCTCTTCACGAAACCGTTTGGTATCTTCTTTTTTAACCTTACATTGCTCAAGCTTTGATTCGTTCATGGCAGGCTTTACCTCTCTGAAGGTTTTACACCATTACGAGGTGTCTTTGGCATGATACATACCATTGTCGTTATTGTAGCGTATCCCTTTCACTGCTACAAGAGGAGTGAAGCTTACAGGCAGTACCTGTGCTATACTTTTCATCTGTCAAAAGATATAATGTGTTGTTTTGAAAGAGGAATTCGATTGAGATGTTTATTTTGAATGATTATGAGGGAACAGCTGTCAGCATCGATTTTTACGATGGAGATTTACACGCTGTTCTATCACTCCTTTCAGATGCGGCCCGTATTGATGGCTATGTTATGGTTGTTGACAGACAGATAAAAGGGAAAATCCAGATAAAAATGTATGAAGCGTGGAACCTCATCCTTGTTGAAATACTGGCGGGTGTAAACTTCGTAACAACGGTTGTGAAAAACAGCATTATCATTTCATACAACAATTCGTCTTCCGGCAGTCAGGTCAACTGATGGACAAACGACAATGGAAATTTTCACCGTTTTTTCATATTTTCTTCATCATTTCTTCATAAGTTTCAGATAATCTACAATCATATAAGGTGCAAAAAATAGCATACCTTATTTGTGCTATTCCGATTCATGCACCAAACCCTCCTGGCAGCCAGATTCCCCCTCTGGCTGCCTTTAACTTCTTTCTTAACGTTAATTTTGGTATTTATTGAAGCAAGGTACTGCCATGCAATTCAGTAATGATAACCGGAACAAATGATCGGATAGCCTCTTCAGCAGAACCCTCAAAAATTGTTTCTGTTACTGCTGACCAAATCAGTCTGTCGTACTTTGCATCAAAAATCTTTGTTTCTATCACAACATTACGCCCAAGGGAAACAATCTGGCAGCACTGAAGATAATAACCATAATAACCGCCCCCTTCCTGGATGAACGTTGGATACGTCTCATACATTCCTGTATCCGCAACATCTTTTAATGTGGCGATGAGAAGAGCATCCACCTGCAGTTCCTTGACCTTCGATGCAATGACCCGCTTATCAATATTTTCCTCTTCCGAAAAAATACGATAGCTTGGAACCGCCTCTGTTCCTCCGGCTTTGAGTTGTTCCACAAATTCATCCTCCAGAAGTGCCTTTATCGTCACATTGCGGTCAACACCGATAATGAGGAACTTTTGCAGATGACCTCCGTGATATGCATCGTCCCTCCATACAGATTTCAATGTTGTGGGAGCACATGCAGTAATAATTACCAGCGCAATGATTACAAAAAACCTGATGAAAAATCCTTTCATTTTCATCTCGTTTCCCCCTGCGATTTCGTATGGTATAGTTTAATATATTTTTCTCATCGGTTGAGAGCCGGAAAAGACATCACCACATAAGAATGCATGTAAAAAGCTTGACTTATGCATCTTATTGACTTTGCACATTGCATCCGGTAAAGTTTATCAATGTCGAAGCAGGCAAAATCGGATAAGACTTCAATCATCGAAGAAATCCGGGCAAAGCTGCGATTCCTGAATCTGATAGCAGCATTTATCGTTATCACCCTTCTTGCCGTCATCCTCAGATATCTCTTCAAACCCTTCAGTGAAGCTCTTGATTTCCTCCCGGATATTTCCATCACCCTCATAATCGTTATTATCATCATCCTTACCATCGCCGGCTTTATCATGTGGCGCGCTGTCTCAAGGAAAATTATATGGAGTATTGAAAAATACAGGGAGAGGCTCGATACGATTTTTGCCGTTACAAAAGATATGCGTGAAGAGGTATATGGTGATATCCTCCTGGACAAGATTATATCCCATGGCATGTCGCTTACAAAATCCAATGCCGGTTTTGTCCTGCTGAAAGATGATGGCAATTTTGTCTTCAGAATAGTAAAGGGCCCTTCGCAGGACACCTTAATGGGGACACCCTTTCCAAAAGGCAAAGGCATTGCCGGGTGGGTCCTGAAAAACGGGAAATCTCTGAATGTATCACCTGTTTCTGACGACAAACGGTTTGACGCCTCGGTCGATGCACTGTCCGGAGCCCAGACGCGAGCGGTTCTTTCTGTCCCCTTATCAACAAAAAAGGGTATTATTGGTGCCATAGAACTGAGCAAGGAGGAAGGGTCCTATTCTGACAGAGACACTGAGTTGCTTGCCTACCTCGCAGATCAGGCAGCAACTTCCCTGGTGCAGGCACAATTCCATGAAGACCAAAAAAATTACGAAATCCACATCACGGATATTCTCCTCAAATCCATTGACGCGCATATCCCGGAGAAAAGGGGGCATTCACACAGGGTGGCGAAGTACAGCAACATCATCGCAAAAGCAATCAATATGTCCGAAGAAAAGAAAAAGCGTTTATATCTGGCAAGCCTCCTCCATGATATCGGTTTTCTCAGGATCAAGGCTGAAGAAATGCTCACCCGTGAAGACTGCATCAAGCATTCAGTTATCGGGTACGAAATGATACGGCCAATCAATTTTTACTCGGATATTACGCCTTTTATCCTTCACCACCATGAACGGTATGATGGATCAGGGTATCCCGCAAAACTTCAGGGGGAGGCAATTCCTCTTGAAGCACGGATTATTGCCGTTGCCGAGGCCTTTGATGCAATGACGAGCGGATCTTACTATAAGGTGCCCGTAAAGTTGGATGAGGCGGTCAAGGAATTGGAGAAAAATGCCGGGACACAATTTGATGCTTCTCTTGTAGAGGCCTTCACCAAAAATATCCTTCCAGATCATCTGTAGTAGTATTCCCGGGATCCTTTTTTGATCCATACGGACGAATCAGAACAACCCCAGCATTCTGAGCCCATCCTTTAAAAACAGAACGGCAAAGCATAAGAGGATGATACCTGTTGCCCTGATAATATAGATGTAAGTTCTGCTCTTCAAAAAATTTTTCGACCTGTCAACAAGAAGTGCAATCAGAACCTTTGAACCAACAAGGAGAACATAAAATCCGGCGATGAATGATACAGCCGAGGCTATGTTGACCTGAAAGGCCTTCAGGACGGTAGGAGAGCCGATCGTCATCCAGAAGAGATACGGATGGGGGCTCAGAAAATTGGTAATCACCCCTTTACGGATAGACTGCGGCTTCACTTGATGAATACCCAAATTCACGTCCCGTTTCATGATGCTTTCGTATGCAATATATCCAATAAACAACGCGCCTGCAAGAGACAAAATACCAAGAATGGTATCAGAATTGGAGAGTTTAGAAAGGATATACATTGTTACTGCAATTATCGGCACATCAGTGACAACCGGTGCGATTGCGACGAGGATCCCCTCCTTCCTGCTGTGCATGAGTGTCTCTGTAATGACAAGGGCAAGCAGAGGCCCGGGAGAAACACCCGCAGCAAACCCGAGGAAAATTCCTGAAACAAGATATTGCATTGATTCGATCAAAGAATCTTTCTGAACCCCTTTTCGTTCTTTGCGTTTCCATTAAGGACGCCTGTTTTTATCGGGATTACATCTCTTCAGATATCTCCGTATGTCTGATCATCTTGCCCTTGCACATGTAAATGATCATCTCTGCAATGTTCGTGGCATGATCAGCGATTCTTTCCAGATACTTTGCAATATATGTCCTCTTCACCGCTAATGGGATGATCTTCGGATCCTGGATCATGAAGGAGAGAAGTTCCTCGAAGTTCCTGACGGTGAGGTCATCCACTTCGTCATCCCTCTTGATGACTTCATAGGGCAGCCGTGAGCATCCGGTGACGAATGAATCAAGGACGTCCCGCACCATTGTTTGTGTAATCTCCGCCATCTTCGGAATGTTCACGAAAGGTTTCAATTGAGGCTCATCATTCAGCTCTATCGCCCTCTCTGCAATATTCACAGCAAGGTCTCCCATCCGTTCAAGGTCAGTCGTGATCTTCATCGCTGTTGTGATCAGTCTGAGGTCCCTCGCCATCGGTTGCCGCAAGGCAATCAGCCTTACACATTCTTCATCTATTCCTACATCGAGTGCATTCACCAGATGATCCCTTTTAATGACTCCCTTGGCCAGTTCACTGTCTCTCTCTACGAGGGCTTTGACAGAATCACGGATAGCGTTCTCAACCATGCATCCGAGCTTTAAAATCCTCTCCCGCAAGATTTTTAATTCATCGTCAAATATTCCCATTATCCGAATCTCCCTGTTATATATTCTTCTGTCAGTTTATTCTGAGGATTCACAAATAAGCTGTCGGTATCCCCGAACTCCACCAGTTCACCCAGGTACATGAATGCAGTAAAAGCCGATATTCTTGCCGCCTGCTGCATATTATGGGTCACTATGAGAATAGTAACATGTTCCTGCAGGCCCATGATGAGTTCTTCGATTTTTCCTGTCGCGATCGGGTCAAGCGCTGATGTCGGTTCATCAAAAAGAAGGATTTCGGGGTCAGTAGCCAGAGCCCGTGCGATGCAGAGCCGCTGTTGTTGTCCGCCGGAAAGATCAAATGCCGGGAGATGGAGCCTGTCCTTTATTTCATCCCAGAGTGCTGCGCTGCGCAATGATTTTTCGACTTTTTCAGAGAGTATACTCCTGTTGCTTATTCCCCTTACTCTGAGCCCGTATGCAACATTTTCGAAGATTGATTTCGGGAAAGGGTTCGGTTTCTGGAAGACCATGCTGATCCGCATTCTGATCTCGATGGGATCAACGCCGGGCGAGATGATATTAATTTGATCAGGGTAAAGAATGATTTCACCATGATATTTGTTATGTGGATACAGGTCGTGCATACGGTTGAAACACCGCAGGTACGTGGTTTTGCCGCAGCCTGAAGGACCGATTAAGGCGGTAATTTTTCTCTCCTGTATCTGGAGACTGACATTCTTGAGAGCCTGGAGATCCCCGTAGTAGAAATCAAGATTTTTTGATTCGGCTTTTATCGGGTCCATTACCATCGGATCTTTTTCCTGAATTTATATCGTATATAAATCGCCACTCCATTCATTAATAAGGTCATTCCCATAAGAACAATACCTGCCGCGGCAGCATTCAGCTGGAACGCTTTCTGCGGTCTGGAAACCCAGTTGAACATCTGTATCGGCATAACCGTGAAAGGATCCATGAGCCATTTGAACGATATAAACGGAAATTCTGCTGTTACGGGCGAGGCCGGAAGAAAGGCGATGAATGTCAGTGCTCCGACTGTTATGATAGGCGCAGTCTCACCGATCGCCCTCGAAAGGCCGATAATGATTCCGGTCAGTATGCCTCCTGTGGAATAAGGAATAATATGCCACCGGACCGTTTGCCACTTGGTTGCCCCGAGAGCATAGGAGGCCTCCCGGATCGACCCGGGTATCGCCCGTATTGCTTCCCGCGTCGCCATAATCACCATGGGAAGGATGAGAAGGGCAAGAGTAAGCCCTGCCGTAAGAATAGTCTCACCAAACTTAAGGAGGTAGACAAATAATCCCAGAGCAAGGAGTCCGTAAACAATCGACGGGACACCTGCAAGATTTGCGATGTTGATTTCTATGATATCGGTAAGCCAGTTTTTCCGGGCATATTCCTCCAGATAGATACCGGCTGCCACACCGAGCGGAATAGCGGCACCTGCAGTTACGAGAAGCACCAGGAAGCTCCCAACCCAGGCTGAAAGTATGCCTGCTTCTTCCGGAAAACGCGAAGGGAACGAACTAAAAAATTTGTATGATAACCTCGGCGCACCATCCATAAAGAGATCGATCATGAGCACAAGAAGCAGAACGAGACCTACCAATGTTGATAGAAAACCGATAATCCAGAAGATGCCGTTCCAGTATTTGCTGATTTTAATTCTTTGCTTTATATCTTCCATCGACTAATACACTTCCCTGATTCTTTTACGCAGCCAGAAACCTATCAGATTAAAAACAAGCGTCATCATGAAGAGCGTGATTCCGGCGGCAAAAATTGTCTTGTATTCAATCGTACCATGAGGGACATCACCGAGGCTTACCTGAACAATATACGCTGTGAGTGTCTGAACCGGCTCAAGGGGATTGACAGAAAAATTCGGCATCATCCCTGCTGCAATCGCAACAACCATTGTCTCTCCGATAGCCCTTGATATGCCGATGATAAATGCAGCAGCAATGCCGGAAAATGCCGCTGGTATGACGACCTTAAAAGCGGTCTGAAGTTTTGTTGCACCCATGGCATAAGAGCCCTCTTTAATATGCATGGGTACGGCCTTCATGGAGTCCTCGCTCACGGAACTCACATAAGGGATAATCATAATTCCCATGATGATACCCGGGCTCAGGGCATTAAAGCCTGAAAGATTGGGCAGAAATGATTGCAGAACCGGCGTCAGAAAGAGCAGCGCAAAATATCCATAGACAACCGTAGGCACAGCAGCCAGGAGTTCGAGGACCGGTTTAATAATTTCCCTCATTCTGTGGGGAGCATACTCACTCAAATAAACGGCCACCATCAAACCGAGTGGCAAAGCGACGATGAGTGCGATGGATGTTGTCAACAGGGTGCCGGTAACAAGGGGAAGAATGCCGAATTTCGGCTCGAAGAAAAGGGGGGTCCATTCTTTTTCAGTCAAAAACTCCTTAAACGATACAACCTTAAAAAACCCGTAGGATTCGTATGCCAGAACAATAACAATACTGATCGTTATTAATACAGAAGAGAGGGCACACAGAAAGAGACTGGTCTCGATGATTCCTTCCTTGATTTTCTTTGACATGTATCGTGTATTTTAGAAAATTCTTTTAAATTTCGTATCGAAAATGAACTTACAAGACAGAGATTTATTCCCAAAAATTGAATCTGTCCATAAACGATACATTATATTGTCTGTCATTCCACGACTTGATCGGGGAATCCAGTGTTTTCATTAAGATTTGGATTGTCCGGTCAAGCCGGACAATGACACAACTCGGCGTCCTGGACGGACTCCAAATAAAGCACTATTTTTTCATAGAAGTATTACAACAATGTTACAGCAATATTACAATTCTGTTAAGAAGCTTTCAAGGGCACAAACAGGTCAGGGCACAGCGTGCTATACGCGCCTGTGCCCTGCAGAGAAGTATGCTATTTCTTTGATTCTTCGATTTTGAGCAGGTCCTCAATTTTAACCCCTACATGTCCCTTACCGACAAAAATGCTGCCCTTTTTCATTTTAGAAAATCTTTCCTGGGCAAGGGTATAAGCCTTGGCAGGAAGGGGAATATATTTGGCCTGTTGAACAAGTTTCTGGGCGTTTTTCAGATAGTAGTCCACAAACTCTTTTATCTCTGGTTTTGCTCCAGATTTCGTGTTTATGTAAATAAATAGGGGCCTCGAAAGTGGCTGATAGGTCCCATTTTCAACGGTTTGGAGAGATGGGACAACCGGTCCCTTGCCTCCATCAACCGGGACAACTTTTAGCTTATCTTTGTTCTCCTCATAGTATGCGAGACCAAAATACCCGATGGCGTTTTTATCACCGGCGACTCCCTGCACGAGGACATTGTCATCTTCACTCGCGGTGAAATCACCCCGTGATGCCTTTGCCTTCCCAACAATCGCTTCGGTGAAATATTCGAACGTACCGGAATCAGAACCCGGCCCGAAGAGTTTCAGTGGCGCATCCGGCCATTCCGCTTTAACCTGGTTCCACTTGTTTACCGTACCCTTTGCTTCCGGCTCCCATATTTTCTTCAGATCAGCCACAGTAAATGCTTTTACCCATGTATTCTTTGGGTTCACAACAATTGCAAGGCCGTCGTAAGCGACCGGGAGTTCGATAAATTCAATCCCCTGCTCCTGGCATACCTTGATTTCTGAGTCCTTAATGGGCCTTGAAGCGTCAGAGATGTCTGTTTCACCCCTGCAGAACCTTTTAAAGCCACCGCCGGTACCTGAAATACCTACCGTAACCTTAACTGCACCTTTCTTGGCCTTCTGGTACTCTTCTGCCACTGCTTCAGTAATCGGATAGACGGTACTGGAACCGTCTATTTTGATGATCTTATCTTCTGCCATGACCGGCTGGCCGGTTATGA
>JADDYB010000229.1_pt1 | contig 17328 bp, 10 predicted proteins | sample 8641941 | NCBI WGS metagenome assembly JADDYB01 (sample SAMN16275377, study PRJNA637457) | freshwater sediment metagenome | isolation source: Lake Kineret sediment | place: Israel: Lake Kineret | collected 2013
CAAAGCTGAGCTCTACCCTGAACCAGAATACACCCCCATGGTTGCCGCAGGCCAGTATCACACTGTGGGGCTTAAGTCCGACGGCACCGTGGTCGCCGCAGGCAGCGAGTATATGAATGTCAGCAGATGGACGGGCATCATCCAGGTCGCCGCAGGCTACGCTCACACTGTGGGGCTTAAGTCCGACGGAACTGTGGTTGCCGTGGGAAGCAACACCTGGGGGCAGTGCGATATTGGCGGCTGGGCGGATATCATCCAGATCGCTGCAGGCTACGCTCACACTGTGGGTCTTAAGTTCGACAGTACTGTGGTAGCCGCAGGTGGCTGGAATATGAATGTCAGCGACTGGGCGAGCATCATCCAGGTCGCGGCAGGCAACTTTCACACGGTGGCGCTTACATCCGACGGTAACGTGGTCGCCGTGGGAGACAACTCGGACGGACAGTGTGATGTTGACGGCTGGACGGACATCGTTCAGGTCGCCGCAGGATACACTCACACGATGGGGATTAAGGCCGAAGGCAGCGTGATTGCCGTGGGAGACAACTCGGACAGACAGTGCGATGTTGGCAGCTGGGTACTGAACTGAACTCCCTCCGTATCTCCGTCCATATAGACGAAGATACGATTATTTCGTACCTGGTATTCTCATCCTGATATAATTGCTAAGGAGTCTAGCTATCACTGCTGTAGTTGTTTTTGTTCCGTTAGCTTCAGGCTACAATTGAAAAATTGGCGTTAAAAGGTTTGGGACGGATTATTACCAGCTGGTATTTTACGAAAAAAACAGGGTTTCGGTGATTGACACAAAAGCTCTATTTTGTACGTAAAGGAACTCTTTGGGATATCTGGCTTAGAATTACGAAACCGCTAATCTACTCCTGAGCTACGCTGGCATCGTTTTGCATCCCCTCAATTATATGGCTGTAAACGTGCATTGTAAAGGCTACTGAGGCTAATAATCGTAAAAAAACAGGAGGGTATTAGTCCTTGTCTATGTGCTTCATAAAGGTATCGTAGATGAGCCTCTGCCTCTCCGGTGTTAGATTAATATCCCATGGCTGCGGGTAGTGCCTGGCTATAAATCCACCCTTGAATCGCTCAATGTCATATACACGCACCATTTCGGCCACCTCAGCCAGGATAGCATCGTCGCTCACAGCACTGGTAGGCGACCATTGAATATCCACCGTATTCCACATGCATACCTTCCCGCCCAATTCACTAATCAATCGCTGATGCCCTATCAGGCGCGGCTGGTCAAATTGGAGAACGTCCACTCCAAGTTCTATGATATCGGGGAACATGTCCACAATATAGCCACAATTGTGCCAGATGAAGTACATACCATGCTTATGGGCTGCCTCGATGATTCGAGCATAGTAGGGCTTGTAAAACCGGCGAAAATCTTCAATCTTTATCTGCAGGCTGGTCTGCATTCCCCAGTCCTCCCATGTCATGAATGCGTCAACCCCACCGATGCCCGCATAGCCCTCAATACAGCCGATGGTCATCTCAGTCATCTTCTCCAGTAGCGCCTTCAACCCATCTTGCTGAATATAGTGAGCCACCATGAGTGCCGGAAAACCCATCAACTGCCGCATCATTTCGTACATCATAACCGGGTTGGGTGCAACAATATATTTCCCCGCTGCTTGCCCCAATCGAATAAATGGCTCCATCAACCGGAATACTCCTGGCGATGCAACGGGAGGAAAATGGTAGCTATCGAGCTTACCCAGGTCTTCCAGTGGGTACTCCAACGGCTTATCCCACCTCCTACCCGTGACCTGTTGCTTTATGCCCCACCTATCCGTATAGACGTCGCCTACTCGTCGTGATATATCCTGAAAAATTGACGCCAGCATAGCAAGCTCAACGACATCCGTTGCTGTAGGATTATAATAGAAGCTGTATGGAATGCGTAGTGGATTGTTAAACTCAATTGCTGCCCGTACTATCTCTCGACTTGTCACCCCTTGGGGAGTCGGCACCGGCCGAAATACTGCGCTGGCCATTTCAATGTCCCTTCCCTGATCAACCTGCGACTTCGAAATCCTACCATTCTCTATCAGCCCTGGAATCAATCCCTCGGACATAATCCGGTCAGCGGCCAGCCCCGAATCCAACGCCGCCCGCACATACCCCGCTACTGCCGTGAAATCCCGACCTAAAATACTCCTGCGGAGTTGTTCCAGTTTCTCTTCCATAATCCAATTACTACCTGGCTAAAGTAACTGACCATCTATAGCGTCCCTTTCTCCTTGAATCTGTGTTTTCCACGACCACTTGAGAGCCCCCACCTTACTGACAATACCCGCCACCTTAACTAAGATAGTACCACAACCTTACTGGAACTTAAATATCGTAAAGTAAAGGAGGCGTAGGTATGAGAGAGTACTACCTAAGTTCGAAATGATAGAGCATTTGTATTATGGTCTGGTGAATATCGCTGCGTACCGGAGGAAAATGCTCTTGAGGTTCATTCCATCACCTAGCTCTCTTCACACAATCTGAAGAATAACCACCAAGAAATTGATAGTGCAGAGGGTGATATACTATAGACTACAAGCTAGGTTTATTAACAAAATTTGACTGTTTCAGAGAGGATGCTTTTTGGGTAATAAAGGGACGCTATGACATCTTCATTATTCAGGATTACTTGTCGTGCCCTAGATGCGTCTATCACTTGGAGCATAAATAAATCACAGAGAGAAGCTTTATGTTGATTATAGGTGAAAGGATTAACTCGTCCCGTAAGCCAATCTACCACGCTATCAAAGCCAAAGATGCCGATTTCATCCGTTCTGAGGCTCAGGCCCAGGCTGATGCAGGTGCGAACTATATTGATATCAACGCCGGTAATTTTGTAGAACAGGAGACAGAATATCTGTGTTGGTTAGTAGAGGTTATTCAGGGGAAAACTGAATTACCTTTATGTATCGATAGCCCGAATCCTGAGGCTATAGCTGCTGCATTAAAATCGGCTAGGGGGACTGCCATGGTCAACTCCATCAGCCTGGAAAAGGCACGCTTAAAAGGGATGATGCCATTAGTAAAGAAGTATAAGTCCAAAATTATCGCACTATGTCAGAGCGATGAAGGCATGGCTACCACGGTAGAGGCTAAAGTCAAAATTGCTGAACGATCGGTGGAAGCCCTAACTAAAGAAGGTTTAGCGCTAAGTGATATCTATATCGACCCACTTGTCTATCCTATTGCCACGGATACCCAATCAGCAATAGCTGCCTTGGGAGCTATTGAGAGGATTGTGAAGCTTTTCCCTGGAGTCCACACAATCTGTGGTCTGACCAATGTATCCTTCGGGCTACCAGCAAGAAAACTGCTAAATAGAACTTTTTTAGTAGCTGCCATATTCCACGGGCTTGATTCGGCCATTATCGACCCCACAGATCGTGAATTGATGGCTAGCCTCATAGCTGCCGAGGCGCTAGCGAATCGAGACGAATTTTGCTTCAGGTATATCAAAGCCTACCGTAGGAGAGAGTTGTCGTAAATGAGACTGAAAGTTCGGGTGTTACCATGGGGAAGAGACTTAAACCTGAAGATACGTACCAATCTCCGGGCAGCTCTGATTGAGGCTGGGATTCCCTTCGACTCCCCCTGTGGTGGGCAAGGAACATGCCTAAAATGCAAAGTCCGGATTTTAGGGATTAGCAATAGAATAACAGAGCTGGAGCGGGAGAAGCTGTCGGCTGAGGAATTACACGATGGTTATCGCCTGGCTTGCCAGGTTACTGTGGAAATGCCAGGTGAAGTTCATTTGCCTGAAGTAGAGCCACTCCGGACCAAGGCAAGTCTCACATTGTTAGGCGAAGAAATGCCTTTGTGCCCCAATGTTTACCGTAGACACTTCGAACTTGACAAGCCCACCATAGGTGACCAGCGAGCTGATTGGGACCGCTTGGCTGAACATTTGCAGATTTCAGAACCCGCTCCACCAAAAGCGGACCTGACACTGTTACAGCAGCTTCCAGACAGGCTCCGACAAGGAGGCTTCAAAGGCGAGGCTTTTTTGGTAGGGAATACAGTGGTAGATATGGAACCGCCTGGTTCGACAAAAGATATGTTGGGGGTAGCCTTAGATATTGGGACAACTACGATAGCGGCCGGGCTGGTTGACGTGGGTACAGGAAGGATAATTGCCCTGGATGCCGAAATGAACCCTCAGATTAACTACGGTGCCGATGTGGTTTCACGCATACTGTTCACGCGGCATAGTCCTGAAAAAAGGGGAAAACTACAAGAAGAGCTTATTAAGGGGTTAAACCGATTACTGCTACGGATGTGCCGGGTTGCTGGGAAAAAAAGGGAACGTATCTTCGAGGCTACTGTAGTGGGTAACACTACCATGCTTCATTTCTTACTTGGATTAGATACTGTTCATATTGCCCTAAGTCCATATGTGGGAGTGTTGAATCAAGCGCTGTGTATTCCAGCCAAGGAGATAGGCTTACAGATTCATCCTCGGGGGAAGCTGTACATTTTGCCAGCTATTGCTAGTTTTGTTGGGGCAGATACCATTGCTGTGATACTGGCAACAAAACTGGATAAAGCAACTGAGCCCAATTTAGCTGTTGATATAGGCACTAATGGTGAAGTTATGCTCGCGACCGGGAATATTATACTTGCCGCCTCTACAGCTGCCGGGCCAGCGTTTGAAGGCAGCCGGATAAAATTCGGCATGCGCGCTGCCAGGGGAGCTATTAGTTCATTCCAGGCGACACCATCCATGGACTATACCATTATTGGTAACTCTCCACCTCGTGGCATTTCTGGTTCTGGGTTGATTGATTTGGTGGCCGAGTTATTCCGGGTGGGTATCCTCGACCGGACAGGTCGGATGCTATCGCCATCCCAGGCAGGTTCTTGTTTGCCTACAGAGCTAGTTCAGCGGCTTAGAGTACGAGACGGAAAAATGGAATTCATAGTTGTCAGGGATAGTGGGAAGGAAATCATCCTTACTCAGCAAGACGTTCGGGAGCTCCAGCTGGCTAAGGGAGCCATTCGAGCTGGTATTGAGTTACTGATGAAAGAGGCAAGGGTTAATATCAGTGACGTCCAACAAATTCTTTTATCCGGCGTGTTTGGAAATTATATCAACCGTCAGAAAGCTCTCACCCTGGGACTATTCCCACCATTCCCCGTAGATAGAATTCACTTTGTTGGTAATGCAGCCATGGGGGGAGCTCTAAGAGCATTACTCAATTTGGAGGAGAGACAACGAGCGGAGGAGATTGCTAATCAAGTGTCCTATGTTGAGTTGTCAGCAAGAAAAGACTTCGAAGAGACATTTTTCCGTTGCCTCGAGTTAGGGGCTAAATAATAGAAGTGTTAAACGAATATGTTATAAAGCTGGATATTTGACTAGCTGAACCTAATAAAGAACTTCTTCACATGAGGAAAAACTCAAAATTACTGGTTATTGCTTGTGGCATGATAAAAGACGGATTGATGGCAGTTGGTATTCCTAGTTTACGTTTGAGTTATTAGAGCAAGGGCTCCAACGGATACCTGATAAAAATTATGAGGTTCTATGAATTCATATGAAAGAGTCTTGAGAAGGATAGAGGGTGAGTCAGTTGACAAGATTCCTAACCTAAACATCGTGATGACTTTTGCTGCTAAATATATAGGGGTCCCATACAAAAAATATATTACCAATTATAAATATCTTGTCGAGGGCAATATAGCCTGCTGCGAAAAATTTGGTATAGATATGGTCAGTGCCATATCAGACCCTTGCCGCGAATTACATGGATTGGGAGGAAATGTCATTTTCCCTGAGGATGATGTTCCAAAATATAAGGACTTTCTTTTAAAGGATTATTCGGATATAAAGAACTTATCTGTTGTTCATCCTTTAAAGAGTGAAAGGATGTGGGACAGAATCAAGGCTATCGAGCTGTATAAAAAAGATTTGTCCGGGTGTTATCCCATACTTGGCTGGATTGAAGGAGCGTTTGCCGAAGCTGTTCTCCTTCGGGGAATGACAAATCTTATGACAGATCTTATCGAAGCACCAGAGTTTGTCCATGAATTGCTGGAAATCTGCACTGAACAGGCAATAACGTTCGGACTGGAGCAAGTAAAGGCGGGAGCGGATTTTGTTGGAGTGGGTGATTCTGCAGCCTCATTGATTGGACCTAAGCATTATCAGGTCTTTGCACTGCCTTACGAAAAGAAAATATGTGAGGCAATTCACAAAGCTGGTGCACGTGTCAAATTGCATATCTGTGGTGATATTACACCCATCCTTGATTTAGTGCCCTTGAGTGGTGCCGATATAATAGATATAGACTGGATGGTTGATTTTGGTAGAGCGGTAAAGACTTTTTCAAGCAAATATTCCGCATGTGGGAACTTTGATCCTGTTAATGTTATGCTGAGAGGAACACCTGAGAGTGTGAGCCAGGCAGTAAGAAAATGTGTCGCAGTGGCTAGCAACAATACATTCATAGCAGCTGGATGTGAGGTGCCAAGAGAAACACCAATCAAGAATATGGTAGTTGTTGACGAAACATTGAGGGAGTTGGCCCTGTAAGCTCGAAGAAATTGTAATAAATAAGTCTTTCCAAAAACATGAGGAGCTATTCTCTTCTCAGCCAAGAATTATGTATTGGTTGGTTTGAGAACCGAGCTGGGTCCTCTCGCAATTTTATTGAACTTTTACTAACAAGATGAAAACTCTGGGAAAATGTTTGACCCTACGGGGGGGGGTGATATATTATTATAAGCTAGGATTTTTAGAAAAACTGGGACATTACGTTTTAGGTGTCGTTGTAGGTAGCTAAAGTATTAACAAGCAAGGGCTGGTTTCATTATCGAATTATGAATAAAAGGAGATGTCAATATGGATATGAGAAAAAGACGCATCACTCTTCCAATACTGCTACTGGTGGCGGCATTAATAGGAGTCATAGTGTTAGCAGCCTGTGCACCTTCTGACAATGGAGGCAACGGAGAGAATGGATACGAGCCTCCTCCCAGACCATGGATCATAAAATTCGGATATGAGCTAGACTTTATAGGCGCAAACAACCTCGACCCTCACGGTACCGTACAACCGCCGCTCGTTGCGTGTTACGCCGAAGGACTGATCGCGAGGGACCAGGTAACGGGTGAGATCAAGCCAGGTTTAGCTACAGGCTGGGAAGTTGCTACAGATTGGTCCTATATTGATTATTTCATCAGGGAGGGAGTGACGTTTCACGACGGGGCCCTTATGACGGCTGAGGACGTGAGGTTCAGCTTCGAGAGGGCGATGAACGAGGATATTAATCCTGTGGGCTATTATTATTATACGGACTCGATTGATGGTGTAGAGGTAATCAACGACTATCAAGTCCGTATCCACCTGAAGAAGCCGGCTCAGACTCTCCTTGAGGGGACTCCTGCAATTGTTCCCAAAGACTACGTTGAAGAAGTGGGCAATGCAGAATTTGGCCAGGACCCGATAGGGACAGGCCCATTCAGAGTTGTTGACTGGGTGGGGTCCGATTATGTACAACTTGAGTCTGTAGAAGACCACTGGCGCTACACTCCCAACTATGATGAGTTAATGTTTAAGGTCGTAATTGAGCCGGTAACTATGTATGCCATGCTAGTAACGGGTGAATTAGATATGGGGGTAATATCGCCCTCGCTTATCCCTGACGTGGACTCGAACCCAAACCTCACCAAAATCACGACCACGCCCAGTAACAGCCGGGCCATTATTTTCTACGACATGGGACGCCCCGATGACCCCAGCCCGTTTCTTGACCCCGACATTAGAAAGGCGGTCAGCCTGGCCATAGACCGGGTGGGCATCTCCGAGAATGTCTTACACGGCGCTTATATTCCCTGGGGGAGCTATTATGCTCCCTACGTACTCGGGTATAGATATAGGGAGCCCGACCCCTATGACCCAGACGAGGCCCGCCGGCTTCTCGCCGAAGCCGGTTACCCTGATGGCTTTGATACCCAGTTTGTCTTTCCTACCAACTACCGAGTCGAGAGTGAAGCCACCATAGCATGTCTGTGGGAAGTAGGGATAAGGGCGGAAGCTATAGAGCTGGAACCGATGACCTGGGTAGTGCAACACATGTACGGGACGCACCTTGGCATTGGTTTTACGTGGATTCCATGGTGGGCTGGAAATCGTCACCCTATCGTGTCCTTTGCTGGTGAAGTAGGCGCCTTCGATCCTTTAGGCAGAAATTATGAAGAACTTCTGGAGGCCGCCGATAACCTGTTGTGGGCCAATACTGAGGAAGAGATTATCCAGGCAGCCTGGGCAGCTGAGGATCTTGTTTGGAGCCTTAATTATAAAATCCCTGTGTTTGCTGTATGCGGAGTTTATGCTTACGGGCCAACAATTGAGTGGTGGCAGCCGCTTCCGGGTATGGAGCATTCTCCGGGGCTTGAATATATCAAGTTCAAGGAATAATGTGAGGGAAGTATACTTTATACTTGGTCGCCGTGACAGGTGATTTTTATAAAAATATTTTCTTAGAGGCGGGGCTTGCCCCCGCCCACCGTTAGTCATCGAGAGTCCTGAAACATCCATTATCAGGAGATATGATGTCCACTACGAAGAAACGATCAAGAAAAACAAAGTATATGTCAGGTAGAGAGAGAGTCCTGGCAGCCCTTAACAGGCAGCCGGTGGACCACATCCCGTTTACTCCCTGCTTTGACCCATACATCCTGTCAGGACTTCCTGTAGAACTTACCGGAGATACAAAACTAGGTTTATATCACCCAGCCAGACAGATAGCTGCACTTAAAGCGCTGGGATGTGACTTGCTGATACGCAACGTGCCCGTCACAGAGCTTTCTTCGACGGGCGCCTTCCAGGTGCAGGGGCTAGGAGTATTTGCCACTCCAGTCGAGACGAAAACAGAATTTAATGGTACTGAAATGGGCGAGATAATAACTACTCCTGTGGGGACTCTCAAGGGGATATGGAAATATACTGACAAGGTAGGCGCAATTCCTCACTTCGTAAAGTATGTGGTTAATAACTACGAAGAAATGAAGATATTTCACTATGCGGTGGAGCATTTTAATAAAGAACCGCCAAAGCCTCACCATGAGACCTTTTTGCAGATAGATAGGTTACTGGGTGATGAAGGAGTGCCTACAGCATCCATGTTCAACACACCGTTCATGCACCTAATAGAGTTCGTATTTGGGCTGGAGAACACGTATTTACTGCTCTATGACCATCGTGAAGAGTTTGAGGATATCCTGGAGAAAATGCATGCCGTGCAGAGGCGACATGTGGAAGTATTGGCAGCCAGTCCGGCTCTGGTTGTGATTGAGTATGAGAATACATCGAGCACTTTAATATCACCGGCCATTTTCCGTCGCTACTGCCTGCCCTACCTGAATACTTATGCCGATATCCTGAGAGCCGCCGGAAAGATATTTCTAATACACATGTGCGGTAAGTTACACGCCATGGTGAATGATATAAGCCAGGGGCATTTCAATGGTATTTGTGACATTGCTCCTGAACCGACGGGTGACCTTTCACTGGATGAAGCCGCCGCCCGACTGCCGGAGAAGGTAGTCATCGGGGGCATTGATGCAACCACGTATATCAGCCAGAATCCTGAGTTCGTGAGGGAGAAAGTATCGGGTGTAATCGAACGGGTGAAATCATTGCGTGGGGTATTGCTGGGCAGCGGGGACGTAGCCCCGCGTGGCTCGCGGGTGAAAAATTTCCGAATTATTCGAGAGCTAATAGATACCCTAGGAAGTTATAATTAGTGCCTAGAATGGCCTCGGATAATCCCGATGCGAATTTAGGGATATCAGCATATTACTATGACTGGCGAATTTGCCAGAGAGCTAAACAACATCGAGTATATAGCCCGGAATTTCAAATACCCTGTCCTAATAAGCGCGCTGTAAATAAGTAAACCGCCGCAAAATTTTCTGCAATAAGGAAGCGGCTGTTGGAGTAGAAAGTGCTTCTTTTTGTAGATAGTGGCAGTATTTGCAGTCGAGATTACAGATTGCTCCGTAGCTTGAGCATCATACGAAGAGCTTTTACTAGCATTGTTCCTGTGCTTGCCATAGGCACAGCATTAACTCGACCGATGGTTATGTGAGTACCCAGTGCAGCGGCTTTCCAAGCAAGCTGTTGCCGGCGAATTTGAAGGCACCATCTGCGGTGTGTGTCAGAGGTTTTTTCTTACCGTTTACTTCCAGGTTTTTGAAGCGGTTGCGATCATTCTCCGGCATGCGGAGTGTAACCTGCCATTTGCCAGCTACACTGGGGGCGTACCAACCGGAATACCCTTCCTTGGATTTCTCCAGTCCCACTAGGGGAGATACAAAGCGGTATTCATCTTTGGGTAAACTCGGTGTCAATTCCACCCCCTCAGGAGTGAACTCGACTCCCATCAATTTGGCGACATCATAAAGTATCCAGGCGTGAGGATGCATGTTCATGACCGGGAAATCAGTCCAATTTACCTGTCTTATTCCTAACCTGTTCTGCCGATCTCCAGTGGCGGTTCTTTCGTCGAAGATAGTATGACCGGGACGGCGCGATAATATCGAATTATAGGTATCTGGTCCACTCCAGACACCATACCATATTTCCGGGTAGGCTTCAGCATGCTGAGCAAGCGTGTTCTTTTTCCACTCATCCCAGGCCACCGAGCCATTGATCAAGGCCAGTGCCCAGACCAGGGTGCCGTTAATCGAGAGCCAGACCCCGGCATTCACCCCTTCCCCAATTGGTGATGCTATTCGCTCGATACACTTGCTCATTAGCATTGCACCAATGGGTGACGGCTTACGAACCAACTCATTTATAGATTCAATCAGTGTAGCAATCTGCTCTGATGTGGCAGCACCTCCGATGATAGCCCAGGGTTGCGGCTCTAACCATAGTTCATCCTCGCCTACCCAACCCAATTCTCGAGTGAGCCATGATCGTCGGAACCAGCTCCCCACCCATTGGGCACGCACAGCCCGACGTTGTTCTTCAGCTTTTCGATGAGCCTCTGAAGCCAGCTCGGTTTGCCCAATATAGGTTAACATACGCGCGTACAAATCCAGGACATAACTGGCCATTGCTGCATTGAGTACACTCTCTCCATACTTGCGGACGTCTCCTTCTTTTTCTCGAGGTACAGCGCCAAGAACCACACCATCGTTCCAGTCGCCATTGGAAATACGCAGTAATCCGTGCTCACCATTTCCTGTGACTTCGATTAGATGTTGATAGCAACGTGACAAGAGATTGCCGACCTTTTCCTTGCCCGCCTTTGGTCCATAGACAGGATACGTTGGCAATATTTCGTCGAGGAACGTTTTATCCTTGGTTGCCAATACATACTCGCTGGCCAACCACAACAGCCACATTTCTTGGTCACTGGGGCGAAAAGGCGCAGGCATAATCATACCATTGCCAACGATGCCATATGGTATTTCTCCGTCAGGGGATATCTCCTTCGCTGTGTATCGAATAATTTCCTTTACTATCTCCGGCTGACTGAAAACAAATGGCAGGGCATGCTGTAGCGGGTCGCGGGCAGCGCCCTGGAATCCAAAGATATACTGGTAGACATGGCCCTGTGACAGAATATGTTCTCGAAAGAAACTATCGTAAGTCAAATTGCTGCGCAGATAATAATTGTGCCATGTCAGCTCACGGTCTATCCATGGTTCGTCTGGAACAATTAACTGGATTCTTCCGGCTTTCTTCCAGGCTCCGCTTGAGTGAGACCACAGGTCAGGGAGGTCATCACGATGCGGGGAGATCAACCCTTCTAGTTGACAACCTTCTGGCAGGTATCCATACGCAAAAGTAAGCGTATGGTGCTCTCCAGGCTTCAAATGGATCTTGCGCTCCAGCAATAGTGCACTTTCACTGCCGGTGGTAGACAAGTCGCCGGACAAAGGACGGCTGAGACCATCTGGATGTTCTACTCCTCCCTCTCCAAAAAATTGGTGCGAATTAGTAGTCATACCGTCGGCAGGGTCATCTAATGAGGCAAGAAAAGTGGGCGGTGGAGTAAGGTCCACTTGCGATGCCTCTTCCACCGGTCCTTCAACTGGAGCACCAAGCCACTCCATGCCCTTTGCCGCCAGAGACTCCAAAGCAGCCGCCCACTTTGGTCTATAAACCATGGCCCATCCCCTGAAGTGCTTTTTTTCCATTAGACCAGCACCACCACCTATTATTTGAAAGCTGTGAGTAAACTGTTCGGCAAACTCGCGACGCAATTCAGCAGCAAGCCCAGGGGTTCCAAGTACCAGAGCTATAACCATAGGCTGGAACCAAAACTGGTACATCTGGCAGTCCCAATATTCGATCCAGCGCAGGTCAACCGGTACATCATGATGATTCACTACGGTCACCTGTGAAATCAACAGCGGGTCATCTCCAAAAGGTGCGAAAATAACCTGGTCTACCAAATAGTGGCCCCCGGTTACTCTTTTCCGAATATATCCCGTGCCAAAAATCCGCTCAAATGATTGGCTCTGACCCGAGTAAAAAGTGCTGAGCACAGTTTGTCCGTCCGTTAAATAGCCAAACCCTCCCGCGTACTTACTGTTTTGCGGAGCATAATCATTGAGATATTTTGGGCTGCCTTCATCCTGGCGGACCTGAATGTATCCATAATTTGATGCTACAGCGACCAACCGATCATTGCCTATCTGGTGTGAGTGTTCCGTTGGCGACCTCCAAATTGGGTTGACAGGGGTAATCGCTTTAGGATCCTTGATTTGATCACATGTGTAGCGGTAAGCCGGAAGACCGAATTCGTCCTCAACCCACTCTCCAAAATATCCTGATCCGTACGGTTTTGTTGCCATTTTTACCCCCTTGTTTTTATACATTCTTGAACCATTTCGACGCATTCTCTATACCAAGGTAGATTCACCCACCCCCCAATATCTATGTAAAATCTTCCGCAACAGGCCATATTACCCTGAACAAGATATTTGTAATTAGTAACATTTTTCTATATGGAACCCTTATATATCTGGTAGTAATAGTCATGCCGATGTTTAGATCAGGAATCTTCTCAGTACTCTTTCGCATGAATTCATAGAATTTTATACTTTTTACCGCACCTACAAGAATTTCTTAATATAATCGCAATAGAAACGGTAATTTTCAAAAAGAACATCCGGTGGCACAACATGGTCAACGCATGGTATACATCCTCCAGCTTCTTTCATGAAAGGCACCTTGTAATCAACCTCTTTTTTAATGGCATCTTTACCCTTGACCAGAGCTCTCTTATCAATATTGCCAATCCATCCTACTTCAGGATATTGCCTCTTCAAGTCATGAATATCTAACCCTGGGGTACACTCGAGAGGTCCGTTACCAGTAATACCTCCTTCTATCCATAAGGGTATAAGTAGCCTGATGTCTCCATCACTATCCATATTGATGACATCTATCCCGTTGTTCTTTAGAAAATCCGTTACCTTTTTATAGCCAGGTAGCATGAATTCACGAAAAATCTTCGGCGAGATAATGGGCCCCCCTTTATAAGACATATCCTCATGCCAGTATATATAGTCTATACTCGACTTCAGCGTTTCAACTCCTCTCCGGAGACTTTCCACCAGGAAGTCCGCCCAAAAATCCATCATGTCGTGAGCAAGCATCGGATCCTTATAGAAGATGGGAGAGAAATTCTTGGTACCCATGAGATGACGACCAATGGCGTAGAATCCGGTGATAATCAAGCCAACGGGACGGTCTATACGCTGGTAATATTCAACAAGCTCGTCAGTACCCCAGGCAAGCGGATATCGCCTCGGGTCGTGTGGATCATAGCGTTTTTTTACCCTCTCCCAATCCTCCCAGTCGTGAACTACAGAATCAATGTACATGGGCATACCATAAGAGCTTGGAGTTCGTCGCAATACCTTCTGTACACCTCCCCCCTCATCCTTAATGATTTTATATCTATCATCCTCATCCATACTTTCTCCCACAAAACGGGGTATAGGACCCAAGTCTACGGGCAGAATCTCCCCGAAAGATACACCTACCGGCTCAATTCCGAAATAGCTGGCATAGTCCATTTCATACTCACCGGCGACAAACAGATTGTGTGAGGCATACATTGTGGGAGTAGGATTGTTGGGCCCAAATGGGGTTATGTCCCATATTTTTGGCAAGCCTTCTTCATGCCATCGTAGATAGGCTGCCGGGTCGATGCCAACGTACTCGATAAAGGGCACATGGTCGGGCTCCTCTAAGTGCATTACGGCACGAAAGCGCTCCCTAGTATTCATTTCCTTCCTAGCCACCTTTTACCTCCTTTATCCACTGCACCGCGACTTGAACTCCCTGGGGGGCGTCTATGGCTGCAAAGTCAGCACCGATTTCTTTACCAAATTCGGGCGTGATTGGAGCACCGCCTACGAGGACCTTTACCTTGTTTCGAATACCTGCTTGCTTTAACTCATCAATAACTAGCCTCATTTGATCCATAGTGGTTGTAAGTAGGGCCGACATAGCCAGGATGTGGGCATTAGTTTCCTTAACTTTTTCTACAAATGCTCTTGCTTCCACATCCACCCCTAGGTCGAAAACCTCAAACCTAGCTCCAGTGAATAGCATCTTGACTATGTCCTTCCCAATATCATGTATATCTCCTCGCACCGTGCCCAAGACAACTCTGCCTATAGGCTCCATTTGTGTACCCTCTAAAAGAGGGACCAGCACCTCCATTCCTTCCTTCATAGCCTCTCCTGCAGCCAGTAGTTCAGATAGAAAATATTCCTGAGTAGAGAATTTCTGGCCAACAATGTCCATGCCTTTGGACATGCCGTCTACAATTATCCGATGTGGGGGGATGCCTGCCGCTAGAGCCTCTTGTACCAGACTGCTTATTTTACCAATCTCTAAATTCACCACAGATTGGCAGATTCTCTCCAGCATTTCTTTCATTGGACTGCTTCCTTTCTCTCTTCGTTTTTCACAGAGCCTTCTAACCACGAATTTGCCTTGCTGGTTGAGGTTCTGAATTATATAGAGCGCCCAATCTCGGCACACAAAGTTGAGTTTTCCTAAAAATTGTGGCTTGTAAGCTATAGTATGTCATCCCACTCACACTGTCAACCTGTTTTCGGCTGTATTGCAGATTGTGTGGGAGATTATTCTCCGAAAGATTATAGTGGTGAAAACGATGGAGCAGAAAATGAGAAGAGGGATGGTCAACCGCTATGACAAAAAGCCAATAAAATGGCATTAAAAGCTTGCGGGGACATAAAGATTGTCAAGTAGAGGAGGTTTGTTGATAAAAGGAGAGAGTGCTGATAAAGATCAAGATGCCACAGTGTGTATCCTGTGGTCTGAGGAATGTCGATGCATACTGGAGAAAAATGCTCGTGAGGTTTGTGCCATCCCCTAGCTCTTTTCACGCAATTTAACGAAGAGCCCTTTCTTTTTGCGCAAAATTACTCTAGCCGCTATCAAAGCTAGTAATCCCGAAAATAGAAGAGTCCGCCTATCGGTTGGCATAGGGGTCCAAAGTTGTTGCTGCCAAGAGTCCATTATTTCACCTATACTGATCTCAGGAATTTGGAACTGCCTTTCACCTGATTCAGGGTCGTATTGGTAAAACTTTACTTCAGCATTTTCATATTGGTTTTCCTGTTTACTTTCATAGTCGACCCACACATGTATAGGAGATGAATTAAGCTGATAGGGAATATTTTTCGCTTCCAAAACAGAAGCAAAGACCAGAGCTCGGGCTTTACAATCCCCTTCTCCTCGCTCCAGCACCTCCTCAACGGTGGGAAAATACCAGGGCATTTTATAAAGCTCCCAATCTAAGCGATAAGATATTCTAGCCCGGACTGCACGTTCTATAGTTACAGGGTCAGAGGGAAAATCATCGAGCATCAATTCAACAGCGCCGGGGTTAACATCGGGGTTAATAATCCTGTGAATGGTCATGACCAATTGTAGAGGATTTGGGTATAACACAATAAGAATCCACAGTATAAATATAAGGGGGAAATATTTCCGAAAAGCTTTTCTAAAAGCATTTTCAGATGCTCCACAAACGTCTGGCATGGATTTAGTCTCAGTCGTGCTAGTAGTACTACCGGCAGGGTTCAATCATCACCATCTCTTCCCCATGCCGACGAAGCTAGTGTCCCAGACGCATAAGCCAGTTCTAAGATGTTTAGCGATTTTTTTCATTATCACTTTCTTTCCGTAACTAGATTCGTGCCTTGCAAGAATTCTGTTCTTTTCAGGTGCCCTGAATTGAGATACAATCAGGCGAGGATGTCCCTGAAAAAGGCACAGAGAACGTTTTTAGCGATGAACCACTAGGTACCCACCGATTTGTCATATTTCTGCTTTGCTGCTTGGAAGCATTGGACCGATTCATACAGCATTTCCCTAATAGGAAGGCGATAGGGACACCTTTCCTCACAGTCACCACATTCAGTACAGCTGGCTGCCTTTTCCACCGCGTCAGCGAACATACCTGTGAACAGCCGTTCCGGCGGCAGCCGTCTAATGGCACTCTTGATAACCATCACCGTAGATATTGGTATTTCTTGAGTGCAGGGCTGGCAGTAATCACAGCGACGGCAGAACTTGTTACCCAGTTCACCTCTCAGCCTCTGTATCTCACTTCGCTCTGTGTCGCTCATGTCCCATGAGCCCTGTAACACCTGAACAATCTCTTCTATCTCACGAATTTTCTCAATGCCAGGTATTGGTAATACGTCGGGGAACTGGAAAAGGTATTTCAAGGCGATAGTGACATTGTCCAGCACCCCACCGGCAAACGGTTTCATGGCGATGAATCCAACATCGTGCTTACGACATAGGGGTAGCAATTCGGCTGCCGGTTCGCAGGTAATGAAGTTGAAGGGAAACATCAATGTCTCGAAACGGTCTGATTTCACGGCTTCTCTAGCCACATCTATCTGGTGCGAGGTAGCACCGATGTGTTTTATCACCCCGGCTTTTTTAGCCTTCTCTAACACCACCATTGGTCCTTTTGGGTCAAGGACCATCTCCAACGACTTGAAGTCACCGACCTGGTGGAACTGATATAGGTCAATGTAGTCAAGCCCGAGACGTTCCAAGCTCATATTAAGGTGCCTCTCCACGCCTTCACTGCTTCGGGAGGTAGACTTGGTGGCGATGACGACCTTTCCTCGCCTTCCCTTAATGGCCTCGCCGATACGTGCTTCGCTGGTAGTATAAGCGTTGGCCGTATCAAAGAAGGTGATACCCAGATCCAAGCACCTTTGAACCACAGCTACAGCTTCGTCCTCAGAGACTCGCTGGTTAGGAATACCACC
>JADDYB010000230.1_pt1 | contig 17257 bp, 15 predicted proteins | sample 8641941 | NCBI WGS metagenome assembly JADDYB01 (sample SAMN16275377, study PRJNA637457) | freshwater sediment metagenome | isolation source: Lake Kineret sediment | place: Israel: Lake Kineret | collected 2013
ATCCTCAAACAGGTAACGGAGATGCAGATGAATTTTATGGAATCCTTACAAAAAATTATTTCATAGAAGAAACCTGTTTGAGGATTAAGATCTCCTGATTCAGCATTTAAAAACATTATATCAGGTGGAACAAATTGTCCAGGTTGTCCTAAAGTACTTTTCCTATATATACCTATTATGTCAATCTTGTCATCCTGTACAAAATCAATATTATCACGGCTTTTGAAAATAAATTCAGGACTTACAAAAGTATGGTAATAAGGCCATATTTGGTTATCATCAATAGCTGTTTGGCTTATACCATTAAGATCGCAAGAAGCTGTAAATACAATAGCATTAGAATTAGCTGCTCCAAAAACTTTATATGTAGGTCTGAAAAATCCTTGTCCTATTATGTGACGATCTTCATCTTGTTTGGGAACCCTCACTATTCCGGCTTTTTTATATTTTACAGGTACTCCTGTAAAATTCTTTATTGTGATCCTTATCCCAAGTATGTTTCCATACAATGATTTTTCAACTGATGTTGGGTTTAATGTTTTAGGAACTACGGATGCTACAGTTGATATAAAAGAATCTCCTCCAGGTATTCCCGAGTTTATATTACCTTCAGGAAGTATCGGTTGGTAATTAGATATAAGCATTGTCCTTGGACCTCCTGCCCCTGTAGGATCAGCCATGAATTGATGAGGCATACGGATATCACCGATCCATTTTACAAATGAAGGATTGTCATACTCGTCAAAAAATACAATTCCAAACCTTTCCATCTCATCTCTGCGGTATCCTACAAGGACATCATAAAGATAAGGTGAACTGTTATCCGAAAAAGTACTTACTTGTTCAACGGTTCCTCCGTTTATATTGTCAATTGTAAACGTAGATACTCCAGGATTCTTGTAAGGTCTACTTCTATCCGATAGACCTTTTTCATCCAAAAGCATTTGTTCTGTAACAAAGGTGTATTTTATACTAGGTCCTTCACCACCAAGGGCATCAGTGCCCGGTATGTAAAGACAATTCTGATGATCATAAGGGGATTGCATATCGTAATCCTGCGCCGCATCATGTTCTTCAGGAACATCATATGGAGTAATTGGATTAGATGCTATTGCTGTTATCTGAAAAACATCAGGAGCACTGTTTGTCAAAGTATAAGGAATCCCGTTGTTTTTGATAATAGTCTCATTAGACGGTAAACCAGCAGGGGTTTTTGGAAACCTGTATGTACGTGCATCAAAATCAACATCCTGTTCACTTGTCTTGATATTTCCAAGAAAAAGAGTTTGGACTTTTGAAGCAAGGGTCTTACATCTTATTATACTTGAATTGAAAGACGTAAGTTCATCAATGGTAATTGGAATATCGTTACTTGTCGAATCAACAACGGTTTGATATGTACCGCTGGAAGGTACGGCATCTATTTTGACAATATAAGCTTCGGGAAAAGTTACATTGTCCTGGTAATATATACTTACTATTTCTATCGTATCATAATTCAAATCAAGGTTCTCGAATAAAAGCCTTACGCTTTTACCTGAATTTCCTCCTACATTGTCTCCCGCTGTACCTGGTGTTGTACTGGTTATATTGGTCAAAGGATCATATACGGATTTAGGGAAATAATCTATATATTGTCCAAGTTCACTTGCTTCGATTATTGGAATCAATTTGCTTGGGCGACTGAATTTTGATTCAGCCCCATTTATGTTTTTCAACCTGTATGCAAACTGGTATACACCTGTCTTGAGATTACCCTGCTGAACCATCTCTGTAAGTTTCGGTTCATCCATGTTCAATGCAGGCAAAAGATTCAGACGTTCAGGATTATATGTAGCCAATACGGGATCTGCAACATTCGCCCTTCTCGGAGGATTGTAATTGTCTGTCCAATATACCGGGGTTATCGTACTGCTTTCATACCTTGCCTCGATCATTCCAGGATTGGCTATAGGCCTGTGGACAGTAAGATTCAACTGTTTATTGTAAAGCAGTGTCAAGGTATAATTGGTACCTGACGCAAGGTTGCCTCCTTTGTCATAAGACAAACGCCATAATTGTCCGTATGAAGTAAAAGGTCCTGTACTAGGATCATCAGGATCAAATGTACCGTTGGTTGTTATAAGGATTATATCGTCGCGTAATGTAGTCCATCCTATTATCTTTAAATTATTCAGTACTGGGACTTCTTCTGTTATTGAAAGGTATGGTGTATAATCTTCAGCTGATATAATACTTACATTAGTGACACTTCCTGTAAAATTATTCGCTGGATAAAAAGCTATGTTTGGAGTAGTCCCGTTGAATGTAAAAGTATAATTGTACGTACCTGATGCGGTAATTATAGGAGATGACCATACATTAGGTCCTAATCCTACTAACGCACGGATATCTCCCGAAGAAACATTTACTGTAAACTGTAAATTGTATATCTGCCCCAATATTAATGGAATCCCTGATTGTATGAGAAGATCTCCTAGATTAGCAAGTGTGGTATCCATTTCAAAATTGACATTGTCCCAAGTCCATGCAGTCCCACTCCATTCCGGTGAAGGGTTTGTATTAAAACCACCATTGGTTATAAGTTGACCACCTCCTGCAGGAAAATCCTGTATAAAAGACAATACAGCCAAAAACGTAAGAGGACCTGTTACTTCTACAAAGTCAAATCCTGATGATACGGAAGCTGATGAAAAATAAAGAAAAGAAGAAATGTTACCGGATTGTGCATTTATTTCTGCGGCAAGATCCTGATAGAATTGTGATATACTGATAAACGTAAATGTCCATGAGAATCCTCCTGATACGTCATTGATGGTATTCTCACCGTCAAGTTCCAATGTATAAGTAAATCCTGAAACAAGAAACGATGTTTCGGTAAGTTGTAATTTCCATTGCGCATATGTAAGAGGAATGGAAACTACATTCACATTGCCTTTTACGTTTGTACGTACGGCAAGTGTACCATCGTCATTTGCGGTTATCCTGAAATTCTGGGAATCATACACAAGGTCTTGCGAGGCTTTGCTGAAAGCCATATCCTTGTTGACTACTCCTCCTAAATTAGTAACGTGTTTTTTCATATCCTATCCGGAAACATTATCCATTAGTACCTACCCCTGTAACCGGGCAATGAGATATTTGCAAATCCTGTACGGAAGTCTTGGTTCCTTACAATCATCTTTGTAAACTGGCGGCGCATAGCCTCCATTTGATTGAGATCAGGAGTCTTGAGATGTGAAGAAGCCGAAGCGACATTCCACAACCAATCCTGTTCGGACTTCATGTAAACCTTGTCACTCAACAGATCCTGTCTCCACATGATGTAATCCACTTTGTATTGCAGGTAACTTGATACCGCACGTTTGTATTTCAAATCATCCGGAACCAAAGGGAATCCTTCGTCATCAAGTGGAAATGCCCAATATGCCATGCAGACTTTTCCTTCCCTTACATTGAACGTCATGTAATTGTCGTTGATTGTAAATGAAGGTGGATTGGTTGCAAGGTATATGTTCAAAGGCAAAGCATTCGGAGAAAAGACATTCCCGAAGTTGTCATAGAACAATTCGGGAGGATTTGAATCAGTAAAATCACCGCAGCAATTACTGTCTATCAGATGATGGAACAGACTTGATGCAGGTACTGCCATTACACCATCCACGGAAACAGCCATCAACTTATGGAAGTCACAAGGCAGTTTTACCTTGTAATGTCCTATGGTAGTGTTTGTATCCGAAGGTGTTATATGGGTATGTGGTTCAGGTGGATGCTCCTGCGTGATTGTAGCAAGTGTGGAAACAGTTCCACCAAGCAGATAATCAGGATCATTCCTGTGTCCTATTACCTTGGGTATGTATTGCAATGGGAAACCTACCAGTTCCATTGCCTCATATACCCAGTATGCCATGTCTCCTAAGTTGACATGTTCATTGTATCCCGTGTTCCTGAAGAACCCGTTTATTATTTCTTTTGTAGATGTGTATTTGGCTATTTGCATTTCAGTCGAAGTAGTCTATGTTGGTGTTCTTTAAAAGGAATGCCAGATTCCTGCGGTTCTGCCGCAAGGCCTGGAATTTGTAAAGGTTTTTTCCTTTCGGACCTTTTTTGCAAAGCCAGTAAAATCCGTATCTGCAATTGTCACGATGCTCGTTCAGGTGTTTGATGAACTTGCCTGTCTTCTGGTAATGACCCCAATCTATCTTGAGATTGTTATTCTCATGCAACAGGCTTATGTTCATCTTCAGTTTCCTTACCCTGATAAGTCCCAACCTGTAAGGTAATTGCAAGGTCATGGATTTATTGAGTATCTGGTCCATTAATCCTTCAAGCATCCTGGTGGCTACTTGTTTGTATTTCTCTTTGTCAAGTACCTTGTTCCTTGAAGAAGGTTCACTGAACTTGGTAAGAGGTTCTACCGGACTCATCTTTAAAAGGTACACAGTGTAGGAATCCTTCAGGCTTTTATCAGCCTTGTATCTTCCTTTGCCGCGTTTACCTAATACCGGTTTTGTCATTTTGAAGAGGATTGCGCAGATCCGAATTTACCTCCTATGTTACTGTTCAGTTGTGACTCGAGTTCATGTGCTCCGGTATTCGTCCTATCCGCAAGTGTGCGTATGGAGAATGTAAGCATGTCAGCTACCATCTTTACCGCAGCTTCCACAAGATGCGAAGACATCGGATAATCCGTATCCCAGTCAAAACAGGGTTGTCCTTCACAATCGTTATACTCTGAAAGTTCATTGGGATTTTCAAACACACCTGATACGGCGATGTTCAATGTGTAAGGTGCATCAATCAAGTAAAGATACCTGTTGAATATGGTAACCATTGGACGTTTAAACCTTGTGAAAGTTGCATAAGGAAGACGTGCGTAAGGTATGTATTCATACGTAAGTCCTCCTATGATTGGAGCGGATATACCTGTGATAAGGTCCTTGCCTTTTGATTCAATCGGTTTGGGCAAAGGATTGCTTGTCTTGTATACAATACAGTTTGACGGAAACCCGGGCATAAGTGAAGTATCCACCTGCTCGACTCCCATGCAAGGTACTGTCTGTATGTTATTGTCCGAAAGGTTTTGCCCCTTGTTGTATTGCTGTCTCAGCAAAGTAGCACGGGCGGCGTCTATTAAAAAAGCGACTTGCCTGTCCGTGATAGAGTCATCATCGGTTATCTGTCCGCCCCTGAGTATGTTTTTTACGGAATATATCAATTCCCTTTGCGTAGCCATTTGTCTTTTGTTTTTTCAGTTTGCGGAACTTCTTTTTTTCACTGGGGTGGAGTGTCAGGTACAGTTCCAGTCCTTCGTCTTCCCCTTCCAAGCGTTTCATGTTTTTTCAATATTGTTTCTGTAAGCCATGATATCAAATAAGCCCAATCCTCTTCCGACTCATCGGTAAGATACGGGGCTCCTATCCATTCCCTTATACGGTATGCCGTATGGAATATCTCGTGTACTAGACTGCTTGTTGCAGCAGGATTGTCAGGAAGGTCATGTACCCATATAAGGAAATTTCCGTTCTTGAACATTATTGCTTTTCCAACCTCCTGATCATGATCGTCAGGATCATGACAAATATCATCAAGTATTATGGGAATGGCTTTTGTGGATATGTAAGGAAGCACGTCCTTCTGGGGGCAACCCATGAACACCCATATCTTTATAGGATACTGGGAATGTTTGAACGTGAATCTTGTCATAATCAATCAAAGAAATTCTTTTGGAAATAACCTTCAAGTCCGGAGTTCCTGTTCCATAAGAAAGCCTGCCCTGCTTTCTGGTTGGCATACCCCATCATCTTGTGCCATTCATCCGTAGAACAAATCGATGGGAGGAACCTTGTCTTTATACCCCGGTATTCATTGACCTTTTCCTTGTGCAAGTGTCCCATATGGACTTCCCTGTACTTGGTACGGGCAAACATCTCTGGTTGTTCCGTAGCCATTATGAGTGGAAGGTCTGCTACCTTTTCCTTGTCACCGTGCGTGAAGAGTATCATGTTGGTACCATACTCATAGTATGTCCTGTACTCTCCGCTGTTCTGCACAGCCACTGAAGGATTGTCTTTGAAGTAGGCGGATAACACATCCCCTATGTAAAACATCCTTTCAGTATCATGGTTGCCAGGAATCACAAGTACATCTACGGGATATTCCGAAGCGATGTTTGTTATTGTGGCGGCAAGTGTAGCCCAATAATGCCTGAATGAAGTACGCCAGTCTACCGAATCATCTTGAGGAGTACCGCCTGTGGTAGTGTACCTTTTACCTTCGGAGTTAAGTCCGTCATTCCCTACGGGAAGTAAGACCCTTTCAATTCCGAAAGGTCTGCTTTTCTCAAGCAGTTCAAGTGCTCCCTCAATGAACCTGTTGGCTATCTGTTCTATGTCTCCTTTTCCAAAATGAAGGTCAGGAAAACTTATCTCAAGACAAACTTCGCCTTTTGGTTTCACAGGTTTAAGACCTTTGAAGGTCTTACTTCCTATGGCTTCAGTGGCATCAAGGAATTCCTTTTTATACCCGTCCCATTGTTCGGCATAATCAACCTGGAATGTAAGTGATTCCCTCCATTCTCCGTTTGGCAATTGCCATGTTTTAGCTTTTGTAAGAACGCCTTTGAGGTCCTTGTCAGGGAGACTCTGTTTTTGCGGTGCTTGTCTTTTAAGGGATTCCTTTAATCGACGTGCCGCCGAACGTACCGCTTCATAACTTACATTAAGTATCTTTGCAGTATGTCCGTAATTTCCGTCAAGGAGTTCAGGATTTTCTTCCAGATACTCCGAGACCTTTTTTTTGTTTAGCATGTTTTAAGGGGAGTTTACCAAAAGTAACTATAAGTTACAACTTTGGCAAGCCCTTGACCTTAAAATAAATATAAACAATTGATATACAGGTTAATAAAATAAATGCGTATGTGCAGAATTTGTAAAACTTTGGTATATAAGGTTTTTCAATAACCTGTACCGTATCTTTCTTTTCTGATTGCAGACGCGTGTGTTCTACTGTAAGTTGTTTCAGTTTCAATTCAAGACTGTCACACCCACCTTCCAAAGTCAATTGACTGTTTGTAATTGATACCTTGGCATAGGCATTCTTTGACTTTACCTTAATAGGTTTCAACTGGACAAGTCCAGCCGTGTCAACCTGTACTCTGATACTATCAATGACCACACTGTCTTTCATGATATATATCAGTGTATCGCGGTATTGGTATGTTACCACGGTACTGTCCTTATATATCCATGTAGTTTGAGGTGTAGTCTTATGACTACAACTTGAGAACAAAAGGAGTATAGCAACTCCAAGAAATAAATTACGCAGCATTAGTTTCCGAGTCATCTTTCCAAAGTTTTAAAAGGAATTTGGCTGTTATTAACAGCAATGTGCAAACCCCTTGTACCCAATACTGTTGTGGTTCAGTAAGGTCAGGGGCACCTGCTACAAGGATCTGTACGGCAGGAATCAAAAGAAGTGCAAGGTCACCCAGTGCAGTTGCAATAGGAGCAGTCTTCTTTTCGTAATACTTTGTTTTAAGGATATTCATATTCTTGGCCATTATATTGATGTGTTAATAGTCTATTTCACCTTCACCTATTTTCTTTAACCAGGGATTGAACCTGATTCTTTTCTTGGCGCTTTTAGTTACTGCAGGATGTCTGTAATGTCCTTGCCTGTATATCAATACTTTTTTCCTTACAAGAGGTTTGTTCGGACCATTGGGTTTGAAATACCTTTTATGATAATTGAATTTTTTCAGGTTCTTTTTCTGATACCTTGTCTGGGTCTCCTGGTGTATTGAAGCGCAGGATATACCGAGTATCATTATAAGAATCAACCATACTTTTAGTAATTGTTGTACCATATCCTAGTGTGGTATTTGTCAAACACAAACCCGAGCCCCAACCTGGCACCCGCTTCAAATCCGTTTTTTCCGTACCGCACATATCCTTCTATGGACCATAAACGTCCGTCAGTCCTTCTTCTTGTGAATATATTGTCGAATCCATATGATCCATGTAACCTTATGCTTTCAGGATCAAATTTTGCACGTTTGTCCCTAAAATCAATTATCCAATCATTGGCTATGATTCCTATTCTGGCCAACTCGTTCCATTCACTGACCTTTACGGTATAGTAAAACGGTACGCCTAATCCGTACTTGTCATACATCACTCCTACGGTATAGCCGAACAACCTTGCGTTGTAACGTGTGGCTACATCCTTCAGATAAGTGTATTCCGCAGCAACTCCCTGAACAGATTTATCAACATTGACATCATAACCGTACTCACCCTTTATATAAGGAACATGCTGCTGCCCATAGCAAAGCGTAGGGAGCAATGCAAGCAACAAAACCAGGTATCTCATTCCACAATAACCTTGTTATCCGTTCCATTTGTAATTATCCTTGTACCCCTGAAATCCCTGCCGACTGTGCGGCCAAGCATGTCATAGGTTTTTTCTTCGCGTGGGACGATGTTCCTTCTCAAGGAAACAATGTCCAATATGTTCAATTGTCCTGAATAAAGCCTTTCGGACAACCTGTAATAGAGTATTCCGTTTGAAAGATCAATGTCTTCCAACTTGTACTTTGTCAAGGTATTGTTATTACCCGCACCTTTGACCGTACCTACGTGTGACCATGAATCCATGGCCCACGATTTTTCAACTATGAATGAATCCACATCAATCTGTGACGCCGTGGACCATTCGATTATGTTTGATTCCTTTCTTGCAGTCACTTTGAAATCCAAGAGTTCCACAGGCAATGCACTTGTGTATATCAAAGGGCACGCTGAATACTGGGGACAGTTGGGAACCCATGTATAACATATCGTATAGAATGTACCGGGTGTAAGTGAAGATATTGTCGCATTGACGGATGTCGGAAGTATGGAACCTGCGATTGTCAATGCGGTACACGCCGAATCATAGATGGTAAACGACAATGTGTTATACAATGGAAAAGGTCCGCAAAGTCCGTTTACCAAAAGATAGTTCAGGTTTATGGGACCTATGTTGTAATAACTGAAACACATGGTTACCGGAGTACCTTCGGAATTCAATCCTATGGTAGACGGAAAAGGTTGTTGTACACAATTGAACGAACCTGCAGGTAATGCCACGGCAGTACCTATCACAGGACCTGGACATTGCGCATACCCGATTGTGCAGGAAAGGAATAACAATAAACATGTCAATATGCTTTTCATCCTTTGTTCCTCAGTTGTTGTTTCAATTCGTTTATAAGGTATTCATTGTTCTTAGCCAGCATTTCCTTGATCTCATGTACACTGTTGTCAATGTCTTCAATGGCTTTTTCAATAAACTCGATTTTTTGTGCTTGCAATCTTTGTTCTAACAGGATTTGTTGATACTTGGTATCTATCTCATGACTTTTGATTTTCACCATCTTGATGTCATCAAAGTAAGCCTTTGCAAGATACCCTACCACTACCCATCCTGTCATGTTTATGAATATGGTGAGAGCTGTAGTATCTATGTTCATCAATGCGTGTTATCGTGGTTAATGTTACAGATTAGAATAAGGATTGTCCCAAGCTACAAGTTGGGAATTGATAAGGATGTTTTCACCTATCTGTGTAATGCTAGGAGAAACTATGACATTAGAAGTACAGGCGTTTACCTGTATCCTGTTTTGTACTGCAGTGGTATCACCGTCTATGCAATAAGATTCACCATCAACCCATAAAACTACATTATCAAGTTGTAGATATTGACTTGTTTCCACAGGTCCTGGAGTAAGGTCTGCTTGGTATTTGTAAACACATGTCGAACCATCAGCAAATTGTGTAAGGGTTGAATCCTTTATCCAAAGATAACTTGTGATTGTAGGATTACTTATTGAAATTTGTTTCAATATGTATATAAGAGATGTAACAGGTGTCACTCCTCCATTTGGAAAAGGACCTGGCCATACAGTAGTAATGGATACACTCCCATCGCCTATATTGTTACCATACATATTACCACTATACTTTACTTTGGCAGGACCATTGTACATCAATAATGCGTAATTCTTATCGACATGTATGTCTCCTACGAATTCAACGTAATGGTTATAGTTAGTATTTTCAGCTATGGCTGTGCATATTCCTCCCGCAAGGGAACCTGTAGCACTTGAATATATGTTACCTTCGACTCTAAGGAATCCTATCCTGTTGGTTGTCAAAAGTCCTACCGTACCGAATCCTGCAAAGTTGTTTACAATTTTTGGACATTTTATGTAGATACTTCCTGGAACATCGGCAACAGTAATCATATCACACCCTCCGCTACCTTCATTGGAAATCTCATCTACTGTAATAATACTTTTACCAGCATGCGCAGATCCTATATAGATTACTCCTGAAAATATAGCCAAGACTTCATTGTCTCCCGTCCAAATCAGTTTTTTGGCAGTAAACACAAGGTTTGAAGTGTTAGTACCAGCTCCTATAAAAAGAACTATCTTATTTGCCTTTGCATATTCCTTGACATTGACAGTAGTAGTTCCTTGTTGTATATTGAAAGCATTACCTCCGACATTTATGTTTTTACATTCAAAAAACACTATTGCAGTAGTTGATAGTACCTGTAATACAGTTACATTCTGCGTCAATCCTGTGGAAACCACTTCAAGGTCACCTGTTACCTTACATCTTGCTGAAGCATCATTTACAGTGAATGCTATGTCTGTTCCTGTAAGTTGCAGTATGGCACCATTGATAAAATGGTAATTCACACCATTTTTGTATAGACTGGTTTCACTGTATGTACCTGGATGTACTACGATTGTATCACCTGCTACAGCATCGTTTTTGGCGGCTGTGATTGTAAGGTAATGTTTGGCTATGTCATAAGGTATGGCAGTAGCATCATCTCCGAGTTTGGAGACATAAAGTGTTTTTCCCAATAACAACTCATTAGGCCCAGAAGGACCTGGGTCTCCCTGTTCTCCTTGTTGTCCTTCTGGACCTTCTGGTCCTTCAGGACCCTGTGGTCCTGGGAGTCCTTGAATAACCGGTAAAGCAACCGGATTGCAATTGTCGTTACAACTCATGTATTAGTCTTTGGAAAGGATTGGAGATTCTTTTGGTTTATTGACTTGTCCGTTTGCTTCGGAATGTATTTTCTCAATGAGGACCATTGATGTTTTTGCAGGCAATTCGACTAATCCTTGGAGGATTACATGTATTTCTTCTATTGTAAATTCAAATGTGACTTTCATAAATATGGTTGTTTTAAGGGGTTACTATACCATTTTCAATACGTTACCTGCGGATGTATCTACCCAGATATCACCGGCGGTAAGACCTACTGGGGCAGAACCAGCACCTTGTGGAAGATTTACAAACTTGATTGTTCCATCTATGTACATCGCGCGTGTGTCATTCCATGCAGGATAGGCTGAACCTGTTATTGAAAGTGGAACAGCTATAGATCCAAAAGTCTGACCAGTAGCCACACCATTCACTAAAAGATCATATTCACCTACCACATCAGTAACACATGGGAATCCAGGAGCTGGTGTAACACCAGGATCCCAAGCAGTCACAATATTACTAATGGTGGTACCTTCAAGAATACCGCCAGAAGGATTGGTAAATGTCCTACCTGACAATGAATGACCTACTTGAAGTATGCCTGGAGGAATTATACCAGTAGCGTTACAACCAGTAACATAAAGTTTTGTACCTATTATATATCCTGAGACACTGTAACTAACTGTTCCAGTCAAAGGTTGATATACAGAAAGTGAGTATCCAAGTCTTGCCCCACCATTTACAGGTTCTGAATAATTTGCTCCGCCAAATGCAGAAGGAAGCGGTCCAAATGCATCTGCTGTACCTGATATGGCAGTACGTCCTGTAAACCTATGACGGTTTGCTGAGACATAATTCAAATCATAACTTGGAGTTGTTCCACCTGTAGTTGCTATACTGTAAATTTTGCTAAATCCGCTTCTATTGAATGTAATATCACCACCGTCATAATTTCCACTGAAGTTACCTCCTCCTAAATTTATACCTAGCAAGAATACTCCATTTGTACCACATATTGAATTACTCGTTAGATTACCAAAGTCACTGAGAGGATTTGATGTATCTGCCTTAGTACTTACAGCAAGGGTGTTTGTAGAAGCACCATACAACATTGCTTTTGATGGTGAAGAATTTGCAACTACACCTCCTGGAGTAGCATTAATAATTAAACTAGGACTACCGGTAACCCTCATGTTACCATCAGACCATGTTTCAAGTACATTGCCAGCTGCAGATGCTTTTTCAAGTTTTACAGACAATGGCACTGTTGCAAACTGGATACCATTTCCTGTAAATAATAAAGAATCTGTAGTTGTTCCTACAGCACCAGTAGCAGTTATAGTACCTGTAACCGCTTGATTCAATGTGTATACACCAGCAGAAGGATTAGCAGTTATATAAGTACCCCATTTTACTCCAGTAGCGCCATAACAAAAAAGATAATCACCAATGTTTATAACACCTTGGTAGTTGACACCATATGTACCTGGATTGGTTACAGTAAGACTTGTTCCTGTGGCAACACCTGTTATACCAAAAGCACCTGCGTTTGCACGTACTTGTGTTTTTGCTGTAGCTGCAGTAGCAGCCATGTCAAGACCAACACCAAGTTTACCTGTGCCGGTAACTGAAAGACTGAATCCTCCAGTAGGAAGTACTGTATCGGCAAGTAACGGGTTTGTTCCAAGTTGTATCGTAGGAGAATCAACAGGTCCTGTAGCTACAAGACCATTATTTGCAGTCAATGTAAGTACTCCAGGATCACCGGGAGGACCTTGAGGACCTGCAGGACCTGTCGGACCAGGGGATCCTGTTGCACCTGTCGCACCTGTAGGACCTTGTGGGCCAGGCGCACCTTGTGCAGCAAGCAAAGCCCAATTGGTAGGATCCGAGTCAGGAGTAGTAGGCGATGGTCCTACTGGATTTATACAAAAATATGAAGCTCCATTATATGAAACAGCATCATCAGCTACATATGTAGCAGTAGGAGACCATACTCCTTGCCAGTTAAGTCCGGCAGGTCCTATAGCGCCTGCAACACCTTGAATTCCTTGTGGTCCAGTTGCTCCAGTTGCGCCAGTAGGACCAGTAGAACCCGCAGGACCTATTGCACCAGTAGCTCCTTGAAGACCCTGTGGACCTGTAGCTCCTGTGTCTCCCGTAGCTCCAGTGGGGCCTTGAGGACCAATAGCTCCTTGGGATGCAAGTAATGCCCAATTACCACTATCCAAATCAGGTGGAGTATCAGAAGGACCTACAGGATCTATGCAGAAATAAGAAGATCCGTTATAAGCAACAGCATCATCAACTGCATAAACAGTAGTATTTGACCATGTTCCACGCCATTCCAATCCCGCAGGACCGATAGGACCTGGTTCACCTTGTATTCCTTGAGAACCAGTAGCACCTGTAGCACCTGTGACACCTATGGGGCCTTGAATTCCTCTTTCACCTTGTGGTCCGGCAGAACCTGTCAATCCGGTTTCTCCTTGTGCTCCATCGGCTCCTTGGGGCCCAGGTATGCCTTGTTCTCCTTGTTCTCCTTGGATTCCTTGGTCACCAGGTATACCCTGTTCACCCTGTTCACCTTGTTCCCCTTGAGGACCTACGGCACCATCCAATCCATCTTGTCCGGGAGGACCTTGGGGACCTTGGATGTAAGGAAGATCATTACATCCGCAGTTATCATTGCAACAATTGCAGTCAGCCATCAGATTATTTGTAAACTTATGTTAGTTGTATATGTTGAAGCAGACCTGTATACTTGGTATGTCACACTATTATAATTAATGTAATAAGGACTTTGCATTGTAACAGGTGTTCCGGTACTTGAATCAAAAAATCCTGTAGGTGTAGCCATAGTAAGAGGAATGGCATAATAAAGATAAGAGGGTTCTGTTACGACATAAGTATATATTCCTATGTATTGATACCTGTTTACAGAACCAAGTGTAAGCAATTCCAAAGGATCGGTTCCTGCAAGATTGGTTTCCGTACTTGGTCCGTAATATATCCTGTAAAGCGTCGAAGGTGTTATTTCTTCAGCAGCTTCTGTAGCCGGATTTTCAGAAAAGGACGAAGAATCAAGATAAACCACAGGAGCAGGACAACAGTCACAACAATAATGTTGCGCAGTCTCTATTATGTTTTGTACGTCATCATCAGTAAGACATGCAAGTTCTTCAGTCTCCAAAGCGGATATTACAAGGATACGCAAAGGATCTGTTGCAAACTCACTGGTATTTGAACATGCTATCAGTTTGTTGTTTTTCGTATCATTAAGCAGTATCCTGGCTGCTTCCAAATAATACGAATAATTACCAGTAATATCTACAACTGCAAACTCACTTGCCACAAGGTATTTTTCCAACTGTTGGTAATACAATCCTTGTGGTACTGGTAAATAGTCAATGTATATTTGTGGAGTATATACCGAACCGTCACTGTTCAATAACGCGACTTTGTAATCTATTCCATTGAAATAAGGTACTATGAAAAGATTTAACTCACGACTGTATGTTATCCTTTCAATGGATACTATGAAACCCAAGCTAAGAGTAAGGTCTATGTTAGAACTTACAAAAGGTGAATAAGCGTTTATGACATTTATCAATGTTCCGCATACTACCCATGTCTGTCCATTTGACGTATTAGTCGTTATGTAAGTAGGAGAAGAAGATACGGGAATTGATGTGGAAAAATTACTGTAAGAGTAATAACGGTATACTTCGGATCCAGCGGTATTTGAAAACATCACGGTGTTTTCAATCCTGTTGTATGCGGCATATTGATGGGACACACCTGGATAAGAAGCCGAACTTACAGCCAAAGGTTGCTCAGGAATAGAAAGCAGCAAAGGAGAAAGGTCATATTCCTGTATACTATCATATGCCCCTAATACCAATACGTCAGAAGCATTGTCGTAAGTAACACTTTGGACAAAGGACATGTAAGGTGATGAGTACAACGAACTGTCCATTATGAACTTAAGTTCACCGTCGTACAATATGTATATGTATGTTTCTCCGGTACTGTCATTGCCGAATACTGTGAATGAATAGCCGTAATAAGGACTCAGTATGTCATTTACTACGGCAGCATCCTTCAATATGAATGCGGAAGAAAGATCCGGATCAATTGTATTTTCAACAGCAAAGGGTTCCGTAAAAACATTAACACCTCCCGGAACATACTCCGAAAGGATTTTTGAAGCTTTCTTAAGGAATTTGAACTTGTTCCATCCACAAGCTTTCTTGGCATAGTCCATAAAGACTTCGCCTGTCAATGCTTCATTGGCAGCTTCAGCTGCACAACATTGCAATCTTTGTGCAATGGCTTCAAGTTCGGATTTGGAGTACAGTAACGCCATATCAGTTACATCTGCATTTTAAGTTACTGCAAATATGTTGTGCTTTGGCAAGAAGGTTTTTTGCAAGGGCTATCTTGCCACATGCCAAAGCGTTCTTTGCAGCACATACGTAACCTTCAGCCTCTATTGCGGCTTTCAGGTAATTATTCTCACAGTCACAACATCCATTATCGGGTGTGACCTTTGAGTAAAGTTTATCGATACAACAGTTTACCTGGCAAGTAAAAAGATAATATTTACTTACAATATAAGTTTGCAAGTCTGTTGAAAGAGTATAAGTAGCCTGGTATACTCCATCTGAAATAGGACTTGTACCAAATCCCAAAGCCGAAGCTGTTACATAATAAACAGTCTCGGTATTAACAGTAGGAAAAGTAGGAAAAATATCAAAATCATAACTTGTATTGGAAGGAGTGACTATTGTCAATGTGGCTTCCAGAAATTCAGTTGTTCCAGGTTGATTAGGAACTTCATTGACTTGGTCATATCCTCCTGGATTAGTAAGGATATTGTAAGTTCCAGTCTGGTCTGTGAATTCCAGTTTGGTGCAAGACACCGTTTCACATAAGTTGAATTTTACCTCTAATGCCATTTACGTTGTTTTGACTTTGTTATGTTGAAAAAGGGGGCAGGCAAACACCCGCCCCCTCAACCAACCATTAAATGAAAAACTAAAAGAAAAGATTAAGAGAATGAACCAGCGATTGCTGCGAAAGCATTCGGGGTTGAAGCCATCCAATCATCAAGTGCAGTCAAAATACCTGTATTTGCAGCCTTGTTTTGGGTAGCAGCAGGATACAAGAACAACTTGATTGTCTCAGGCATTTTAACACTTGGAGTGGTTGTTTGCAAATTCTCACCGTAGAAAGAGATCTGTACTGTTTCATACAATTGAGAAGCGGTTACAAACGCATCAGCATAAGTGGTATTCAAACTGCTGGTAGTGTTGTAATTTGAATCAATTGTAATGGCAGGTAATGGAACTGTCATACGGTTCAACGCACCTTGGAAACCTTTGCAGAATGATTCTTCTTCAGCACAAAGACGTCCATCGCCTTGTCCGTAAGTAGTGTTTTGGGTCTTGAATAAAGGAGTTGTTCCAAAACCTTGCATTTGCACGGTAAAGTTTACACGCTTGAATTTGAAGAAGTCCAAAGTGAAAGGAAGTGCCTTACCTGTGAAACGTACACCGTAACTTGCACCTGGAGTAGCGATATATCCGGCATCTGCTACAAGTAATCCTGAATTTGAAGGACCTGCATAAGGCTGGTCAAGTATCCATGCATTAGGAATTGTAGGATGTGCTTCTTTTACAGTGTAAGCAGGAACAGTAACACCTACTCCTGACCCTGTAACACCGATACGGATCAATGATCCTGCACCAAAACCAACGTTAGTGATTGCTGCATTAGGAACAATTACGTTTGAACCGTGTGTGACAGCTACGGTAGCAGCACCTGTAAAGGCAGCTCCAACACCGCTGTTCAACATAACGGCAGTCAATGGAATACCGTCAGTGATGTATTTCTTCATGACGTTTTGGACAACCCTTGAAGCAAGAACTGCTTGGCTTGAACCAACGATGGCTTTTGTAACCAAGGTTACGTTTTTTTGTTTTTGTTCTGACCATTGCATGTCATCCTGGTTAGGAGTCAATGTCAAGTAGAAATCATCAGTTCCACTTACATCAAGTGAACCGGTAGTACCGTTGTATCCAATGTGTGAGATCTGTTCGGTACCTTGTGCATCTGCACCTGCTCCAGTATAAGTGAAGAGTTTATTACCATAGACCTTGTTAGATACGATAAGATTACTACCACTTCTTTGAACAAGTTGA
>JADDYB010000231.1_pt1 | contig 17233 bp, 14 predicted proteins | sample 8641941 | NCBI WGS metagenome assembly JADDYB01 (sample SAMN16275377, study PRJNA637457) | freshwater sediment metagenome | isolation source: Lake Kineret sediment | place: Israel: Lake Kineret | collected 2013
GGGGGGCATGGTCGTGAGTGAGGTCATGGCGGCTCTGGCGCCCGCCTCCGAGCACGTCGAGTTCGAGTCGGCGGTCGAGGGGATGCCCGTCCCGCTCTCCGGTGCGCAGTCCGGCGCCATGTCCGGCGCTATTGACCCGCGCGAGGACGCTTTGTAGACTACCGTCTTGCCGCTCACACGGCACCCAGACGTGGGGCCATAGCTCAGCTGGGAGAGCGCTTGGCTGGCAGCCAAGAGGTCAGGGGTTCGATCCCCCTTGGCTCCACCAACGAGATATCCGAACCGCCCGCCACACCCGGCGGGCGTTCGTTTTCCGGTCTCGCTATCGTGCAGCGAACCCACTCGCGCGACCTGTTGAGCATTTGCGACTCACGCGGTAACATGACAGCGTCATCCGGCCGTGGGGGCGGCTCGCATCTGGGGGTATCGTGGGGGATTCGTTGGTCTTCAAATACGCGCTGGTGCTCTTCGTCGCCGCCAGCCTGTGGTGGACCGTCGCCCCGGCTTTCGTCTCGGTGAACGACCGCCGCCTGAAGTCCCGCAACCCGAACCACCACCGCAGGCTCGTCATCTTCTGCCGCGCGTGGGGAATCGTCGCGATCCTCGTGGGCGCCGCGATCAGCACGCTGACGAACCGCGTCTAGGGAACGCACCGCCGGGGGAGCGCGTAAGGTTTCGGGGGGCGGAGCCCCCGATAAGGTCTTGAACTGAGATGCGGGTCTCCTTCTACTCTTGGTGTGTCTAAGACCGAGAGGGAAAGGAGCCCCGCGTGCAAGATGATACCTCTGTGTTGAAGTCGATCCTGGTGGAGTTCTGTCTGGAGCGGATCACCCGTTTCGAGGACTTCGGACGTGCGGAGACGAGCGCGCATCAAGACGTGCTGAAGACGCTCTCCGATGCGATGTCTGAAGCCCTCGAGGTCTTCGACGAGCGGCTGTTCGTCGACAGGCCGAAGGACTGGCGGGTCAAAGACGCCCGGCCGCGCTCGATCCTGACGGAGTTCGGCGAGGTGGCCTTCACGAGGCGCGTCTACATCGATGAGTTCGGGGACCGCAGGACCTACCTCGACGAGATCGTGGCACTGCGCCCCAGGAAGCGGCTGTCGCCGGGTGCGTTTCAGGCACTCGCCCTCTTCGGCTCGGAGATCCCCTACGAGCGGGCGGCCAGGATGCTCTTCCGGCACTGCGTGGGCGACGTGTCGGCGATGACGACGATGGGTGTGCTGCGCGAGACGGGCGACATGCTCGAGGAGTCGGCGGAGTCGCGGCGTCGTGACCTGTTCGACCACGGACTCCTTCCGGTGGCTTCGCGGACGAGCGAGGAGCTGAGGATCGAGGCCGACGGGATATGGGTGGCGCTGCAGCGTGCGAAGGGGCGGGGCGTCGAGGTCAAGGCGCTCTGTGCCTACGAGGGCAAGAGCGCGGACAGGCGTGTCGGAGTCGTGCACCACGCGCTGGTCGGCGGGCCGAAGCGCTTCTGGGAGGAGGGCGTGTCGCACCTGGCCGGCCACTGGTCGCTCCCCGCACTCAAGCGCTGCTACACGGGAAGCGACGGCGCGAAGTGGTGCGGCTCGCTGGCCGACCACCTGCACGGGCCGAGGATCGTCCACAAGCTCGACCCCTGGCACGTCAACCGGGCGATCAGAGTCGCCTTTCCCGAGCCCGAAGACGCCGCTCCGCTGTTCGGCCTGCTGCATGCGGGGAGGATCGATGAGTTGCTCGATGTGCTGTCCTCGCGCCTGGATGCCGGTCTCGGTGACGGGGACAGGACCCGGGGGCTGATCGGCTACATCAGGAACAACCGCGCTTCGATAGAGGCGGATGCACCGAGTATGGGGACGATGGAGGGGACCAACGCGCATCTCTACGCCGCACGCATGAAGGTGTGGGGAGGGGCCTGGTCGAGGGAGGGCGCGAGCGACATGGCGCGCATCAGGAGCACTCTCGCCTCCGGAGAGACGCTGCCGGTGCCCGTGAGGGAGGCCGCTTTCAGGGAGAAGGACCGCCGTCGCCGGTCGGCGATCCTCGAGAAGCGGAGCTACGGGTTCGGCTACGAGATGGTACTCTCGGACGGTGAGGGATACGAACCGCGGGCGGGGCACCTGATGCCGTTCTCGACGCACCAACCGTTCCGCGCGATGTTCAATCCCATGAACTGAGAGTAGACCCCCCAAATCCTTACGCGCTCGCCGATTCCGTGGGCGTTGTCGGAGGTCGTCGCCCCTGCTAAACTGCCTTACGCACCACACGCGGGTGTGGCGGAATGGCAGACGCGCATGGTTCAGGTCCATGTGGGGGCAACCCCGTGAAGGTTCAACTCCTTTCACCCGCACCATGAGACACGACGAAGGCTCCGTCCCTCCAGGGGAACGGAGCCTTCGTGATCTTCCGGGTCCGGGATCGCGTGCGTACGCCCGTCAGGGCAGCAGCAGCGTGGGACCCCCGCCGACAACCTCGACGAGCTCGATCTCGAACGTGAGGTCTTCGCCCGCGAGGGGGTGGTTGAAGTCGAGCGTCACGGCATCTTCGCCGACCTCGACGATCACGGCCGCGAGCTGCGCACCATCCGGCGCCTGCATCTGGACGGTCCACCCCTCTTCGGGAACCTGGTCGCCGAACGCCTCGCGGGGGAAGTCCTGAATCGCCTCGTCGAACCGGGGGCCATAGGCGTTTTCGGCGGAGATCGTCACGGTTACCGACTGTCCGATCTCGAGCTCTGAGACGGCCGAGTCGAATCCGGGAATGACCTCGCCGGCGCCGACCTCGAACTCGAGGGGGTCGCGTCCTTGGCTCGAGTCGAACTCGGATCCGTCGGTGAGTGTGCCGCGGTAGTGAACGCGTACTCTGTCGCCTGTCTTGGGTGCCATCTCGGGCCTCCTTCGCGTGCGGGTGCCCGCTGTCGGGCCTCGGGACACTCTACCGCAATGCACTCAGGCCGCAACGGCGGATGCCGGCACTCTCACGGCCCAAGCCGGTTCGAGAACACAACGAGGGCCCCGTTCCCGGGGCCCTCGCGACGTGCGATGAAGGGGGAGGGCTACTTGACCAGGGACTTCAGCGTACCGGTGACGAGGTCCATGAACCGGGCGAAGAACTGCTCGAACCGACCAATCTCGTCGTTCGAGCCATCCGGCTGGAAGTGGGCGCCGAAGTCGCCGCCGGCGACGCGGATGGAGATCTCCTCCATGCTGCCCATCATGCGGTCGAGACGCTTGAACACGAGCGCGTTGAGCAGCAGGGCGACGACGACGGTCGCGATCAACAGGCCGCCCGAGATGACGAGCGCCGTGTTGGTGAGAGTCACGCGAGCCGAGTTGGCCTGGTCACTGATGTCGTCGATCCCGTAGACGATACCGATGACCTTGCCCTGATCGTTCGAGACGGGGAAGACCACGTGACCGCGGCTGCGGCTGTCCTTGCTCCAGCGGACGGCCCAGAAGTCACCAGAGCCCTCGACGGAGTTGTGGCACGTCTTCGCGCAGGCACCGTTCTCGACGCCGATGATCTTGCCGATTTCCGGGATGGAGTCGGGCGAGGCCTGCAGTTGCATATCTCCCTCCGCGGCCTCGTCGGTGGAAGCCACCAGAACGTAGGTCTCACGCTCGTCCCAGTTGTTCGGCACTCCCACGCTCGCGACCTCCGAGGCGTAGGCCGCCTCGTCGAGCATGGCCTTGTCGATCAGCAGGCCGTACTCGCCGCCCGTGATCTGCTTCAGCGCCTCCACGTGCTTCAGCGCGCCTTCGCGGGTCGTCTCCAAACCAAGGTGGTCGTGACCGAGCTCCTCGATCACACTCCATGCGTCCACCGCGCTCTTCACGGACTTCTGCTCCGTGACGTCGAGTCCGCCCGAGTACGACTCGTGCAGGTAGACCATGACCGTCAACATGCCGAGCAGGTTGACGATGATGATCCCGATGATGATCTTCGTACGTATCGACCAGTTCTTCATGGCACTCTCCCTCGCTTGCAGATCCCTGGCGTCCCTCTCCCTGTGGTTCTTCGTCCCAATCGTGCTACGTGCCCGTTCCAGGCCTTACGGCCAGTATCGCTGTGTCCCTGTCGGTGCCGGGGCGTGGGCGTGGGTTCCGCCGCATCCACCCTTGCCGTCTGCTCCGCCACCGGTCCCGCACGACTTGTCGGACAGCGAAGCGTTGCCGTCGACGTTGCCGAGTACGATGCCTGAGAGCGTGTGCGTGGTCTCGCGGGCGTACGGCATGGTGTCCGGGGCGATGCCCTCGACGGTGCCTGCGGCCGGGACTGTTCTCAGAAGCAGCCGCGGCCGCTTCCAGGCGTGCGGAATCCGCACGTGGCAGTCGATGCAGTTCTCGCGCTGGGTGCCGGCGGTGTCGGGATCCGTGTCGTGGCGGCTCTTGTGAGTACCGTGGCGAGAGGTTCCTCCCACGGTGACCGTGGTTGGAACGCCGCTCTGCCAGTGGGCGTACACGAGGTGGCACTTGATGCAGATGACCGGCTTGTACGGGTCGGCGCTCGACGGGTTGTCCGGGTTGGACAGGTCCACGTTGAACGGGTCGAACTGGACGCCGTCAGCCGGCGGGTTGGCCCATCCGGTCTGCGAGTAGTCGGGATCGATGGCGATCGGCACCGCGGCGCCCTGAGGACCCGCCGGATCGTCGAGCACGTGGCAGTCCGAGCACTTGATGCTGATGGCCGCGATGCCCTCGGTGGTGATGGCGCTCGTGAACTCCATCACGTTCACGCCGGCCGCGGCCGTCTCGGTCGTGTCCCGGGTGCCGTTCCGCAGCCACATGGTCTTGGCGCTGTTGACCGGCAACGACCATGTGAACACTGTCGCGGGGGCTGTCGCGTCGATGGTGAACGTGGTCACCGGGAACTGCTTGGTCTGCGTCACGCCCGGAAGCGATACGTTGTGACCGCCGCCGGTGACGGCGTTCTGAGCTGCAGTCCAGTCGTCGACCGGGTCGGTCCACACAGCACCCGGGGGCAGCGTGGTCGCCGTCGAGATGACGCTGTGCGGCGAGGCGACGCCCGCGGGGCCGTCAGCGGAGCCGCTGTTGTGGCATGCGACGCAGCGCGTGTCGCCCGCCGCGATAGCAGCGACGACATCCGCGAGGCCCGCGTAGTCGCCGTTGTCTGCGGCCACGGGACCTTCGTGACAGACGCGGCAGGTGCTCGCGCCGCCGCCCTCCATGCTGCCGGCCTGCAGGGCCACGGAGTGCTCGAGCATGAGGTCGCTCTTGTGGCAGCCGAAGCAGCCGTCGTCCGTGGCGTCCGTGGCGTGCGAGGTGCGGTGGTAGAACTCCGAGAACGTCCGGTGGCAGGAATCGGAACCGCTCGCTCCGCCGCAGCTCATCCGGTGGCGCCCGAAGATGTCGTCCACGTTCTCGTGGCACCCGTGCACGGTGCACCCGTCCTCGGTGTCCTCGTGGACGATCCGCACGTCGGTGTCGTAGTGGCATCCGGCGCGGTCGCAGAAGCCGGCCGCGGGCGTTCCGTCCGTCGCTAGCTCGGAGGCGACGTGGGAGGTCTCGAGCGAGGGATGGGGCACGGGGGCGCCACCCGACTCGCCGTGGCATGCGGCACAGGCGTCCTCGGTGTCGCGCAGTGCCCAGTCTCCGTGGATGACCTCCTGCACTGCGTCGTTCGCCTCGTGGCATCCGATGCACGCGGACGGCGTGCCTGTGGAGATCACCGAGTTCGCACGGGCGTGTTCGAGGGGGAGCGACATGTCGTGGCAGGTCGTGCAGGCGTAGGAGCGCTCACTGGCCGGGTCGGTGAGGGTGTCGGAACCCTGTGGGACCCCGGCGACGGGGAGGGCTTCGCTGTCAGTGTGGGCGGGCGCGTGGCATGCGGTCGAGGTGTCGGAGCCGCCACAGCTCGTGATGTCGCGCCCGTAGATGCTGCCCGAGGTGGTGTGGCAACCGTCGACCACGCAACCGCTCTCGCTGTGCAGGACCCGGAGGTCAAGCGTGTCGTGACAGCCTGCGGTCATGCACGCGGTGGCCGCGGCGGTCCCCGAGGCGTCGACCGCTGTACCCGCATGCTCGTCCGCGAGGTTCTGGTGGCGCCCGGCCAGCGTGGCGGTGCCGTGGCACTCGGCGCATGCGCTTGCGGTCTCGCGGTCGGTCCAGCCGTCCCAGACCACGCGCTCGGTGGTGGCATCGGCGGCGTGGCAGCGGCCGCAGACGTCGCCCGTGCCGGTCGCGATGGACGCGTTGGCGCGGAGGTGCTCGGCGGTGAGCTTCATGCCGTGGCATCCGGCGCACGTGACGGTCACGCCGCTGTCAGCGTCGGTGATGGAGTCCTGCGCCTGCGACGTCCCGGCCGTATGCAGCGGGTCATCGCCGCTGACCGTGGAGTGCTTCAGGACGTGACAGGCCTTCGCCTCGTCGCTGCCACCGCACGTCAGGAGGTTGCGACCGTTGATGTCCCCGTCGGTTCCGTGGCATCCGTCGGTCGCGCATCCGCTCGCACCGTGCAGGATTCGGACATCGAGGGTCTCGTGGCAGCCGGTACGGACGCAGGAGGTCGGTGAGACCGCACCGGCCGCGTTCAGCGCGACGCCGGCGTGCTCTGCCGCGATACCGGTGTGGCGGCTTGCGGTCTTGTCTCCGTGGCAGGCCTCGCACGCGTCGGCGCTGGTGCGGTCGTCCCACCCGTTCCAGACGATGTCCGTGATCTCGTCGCTCGCGGAATGGCAGCGCGAGCAGACCGTCCCGGACCCGCCGGAGATTGCGTTGTTGGGACGGGAGTGCTCGAACGTGAGGCCCATCCGGTGGCACGTGCCGCAGGTTGCGCTCACGCCACTGTCGGCGTCGGTGATGACACCCGCGTCCTGCTTCCAGCCGGCCGTGTGCAACTTGTCGTTGCCGTCCGCGTCACTGTGGGCGTTCTTGTGGCACGCGTTCGAGGAACTCTTGCCGCCGCAGCTCCTCGTCGAGCCGCTGATCGCACCCGAGGCGCTGTGGCAGCCGTCCGTGGCGCATCCGGTCTCGTCGTGGAGGGTGACCAGGTCCAGCGTGGCGTGGCAGCCGTCCGTTGCGCAGGCTTCCGCATCCTTCTTCCCGGAGGGGAGCAGGCCGGTGCCCTGGTGCTCGCCGTCGATGTCGGTGTGGCGAGAGGCGACTGCTCCGCCGTCATGGCAGGCCTCGCACGCGTCGGCGAGATGGCGGGAGTCCCAGCCCTCCTGGACCAGTGCCACAGTCGTGTCGTTCGCGTTGTGGCATGCCTCGCAGGTGTTCGGGCTCGCGCCCGCGAGGGCGTTGTTCGGCCGCTCGTGCTCGCTGACCAGGCTCTGTCCGTCTCCGGCCGTACGGTGGCAGCTGCCACACGGTGTGCCGCCGAAAGCGCGGTTGGAGGCGACGTCGTCGCTCTCGGGCGAGTGGACGTCGCGGTCGTCGTCGTGGCCGTAGTCGTCGTTCAGGTACTCGGCGTGGCAGGCGTCCGCGGTGCCACACGCCGTGACGGTGGGCTCGTGGGACTGCAGCGCGAGGTCATGGCAGCCGGGTTCGCCTTTCGCATCCGATCCCGAACAGTCCTTGGGGAGGTTCGGATGCAGGCTGTGCACGTCGGTGTTGTCGTGGCAGCCCGCGTCGGTCTCGCCGCAGCCTATGCCGGCAGTGGTCTCGACCGCCGTCGCGATCGCCGCATCGTGCATCGGCGAGGAGCTCTTCTCGGTGTGACAGTCTTCGCACGCCCGAGCCTCCCAGTCCGCGAGGACCTGGGCGAGGCCGTTGGAGCGCTCGTCGTTGTGGCACTCGCCACATCCGATGCTCTCCGCGTAGGAGCTGCCCTCGACGATGGGCACGTTCTGGTGCGCGGTCCACAGGTCGCGGTCGTGGCAGGCGCTGCACTCCGCAGCGGCTTCGCCGTCCGCCACGGTGCGCACGAGCGCCTTCATGTCCGTTCCGGTGGCGGTGTGAGTGGTCTCGCGGTAGTGGCCCTTGGGATAGGGGTCGGTGATCCGGGTCCGGTCGCCCGCATCCTCCATCGTGCCGTCATGGCACGACTGGCACTCGTGGCCGTCGGGGCTGTGGCACGGGATGCAGCCGACGCCCTGGTAGTCGTGGCAGGTGGCGCAGTCGGCGTTCGGGTGGTAGGCGTTGAAGTCGGCGTACTCGGTCTCTTCGCCGTGGCACCCTTCACCCGAGTTGGTGCAGCCGCTGTCCTTGGACGCGACGTAATCGCTGGCGTCGGTGAAGTCGTGGATGCTGCCGGATGGCGGGTTCCAGACCATTGAGAAGACGACGAGCCCGATGGCGCCGACCGACCAGAGGCCGATCTTCAGCTTGCGCGCACGTTCGGACTCAGGCGTCGGCTGAGAAGTCGGCAGGGGCTGGTATCCCCCGTAAGACTCGAATGGTTTCTGTGGTTTCTTTGGTGACACTGCGGGGCTCCTCGTACCTGCGGCCGGTCACCTGCGGGTACGTTCACCCGCGGGGTGAATGGACCGGATCAGCGGAGGTCGAGGTTGAAGACTTCGTGCGCCGCTTGGCGCAGAGCCTCCATCTTCTGAGGGTCGTCGGGCTCGTCAGGCCCGATGAGGGAGACGAGAAAGCCGCAGCGCAGCGCGAGCTCCCCCCGGGACTTGAACACGTCGAGATGGTTGGTCTCGATGTGGTTCTGGATCTGCTGGCAGTAGTCGTAAAGCTTGCCCATTACGCATCTCCCCTGACTCCGGCAAGTGCCGCCCCGTGCTTCCCGATTGCCCCGATGGTAACCTCATGTTCACTTATCATCAAACGCAAGCGTGAAAACAAGTCCCCGAATCGTCTCTACCCGAACAAGCGCTGACCCGCATGCCAGACACCGTCTATTCGATGAGGTGCACCGTGGGCGACGCATACGCTCCGATATTCGGCAAGTGCAAGTGGTGGCGGGAGATGGAGTCCGAGGAAGACCGCTACGACAGCCGCATCAAGGAGCACGAGAAGCGCGTGGACTGCTCATGCTTCGTCGAGGGCAAGGGGTGGGTGTTCCAGCGCGCCGACCTGCCGTCCGAGTGCCCCGACGCCCGCCACTGCAGGTACTACATCAAGCACACGTAGGCGCGAGGCAAGCGTACTCGCGAAGACCCGAGGACCGATTTCGCCGTGACCGACCGTGCCCGCGCAAGCGACATCTCCGCCTTCGTCGAGCGAGTCGTCGCGCAGGGATCCAGCCACCATCGCGATTTCCCGTGGCGCGACACGAGCGACCCCTACGCCGTGCTCGTGAGCGAGGTCATGCTCCAGCAGACTCAGGCCCCGCGAGTCGTGCGCCACTTCGAGGAGTGGATGGCCGCCTTCCCGACCCTCGAGGCGCTGGCAGCCGCTCCGCTCGAAGCGGTGCTGCTCGCATGGCGCGGGTTGGGATACAACCGCCGTGCCCTGGCGCTGAAGCGCGTCGCCGAGACCACCGTCGCCACTCACGCCGCTTCCGGCCTGCCCGGCCCGGCGGCGCTGCCTCGAGACGACGCGGCGCTGAGGGCGCTACCCGGCATCGGCCCGGCCACCGCAGCGGGGGTGCGCGCTTTCGCCTTCGGAGAGCACGCCGCCTACCTCGAGACGAACGTTCGCTCGGTGTTCCTGCACGAGCTGTTCGCGGACGCCGACGGGGTGGGGGACAGCGAGGTGATTGTGCTCGTGCGGGAAGCCGCGGAGGTGGCGCGCGAGGCGGGCGTTCCGGCGCGGGCCTGGAACGAGGCGCTGCTCGACTACGGTGCGCACCTCAAGCGCACGGTGCCGAATCCGTCGCGCCGCAGCGCGCACCACACTCGTCAGTCGGCCTTCGAGGGTTCGCGCCGCCAGAAGCGCTCGCGGTTGCTGAGGGCGGTCACGGACGCACCGGGACAGGACGCGCCGTCGCTCGCGATCGGCCTTGGGCTCGACCGCTCGCTCACGGAGACGCTGCTCGCGGAGCTCGCGGCGGAGGGGTTCCTCGCCGAGGAGGGCGGGCGCTGGCGCGTGGCCGGATGAGAACCCGGCAGCGTCAGTCCTCGTAGTTCTCGCGCGCGAAGTCGGCGGCGGCTTCCGGACCGCTCACGTGGCAGGTCTCGCAGTACTGGGGGTCATGACACTTGAAGCACGCGTTGCCGCCTTCGGATATCACGGAGCGGCGGTGCGTCTTGATCCACGACGCGCCGGGCTCCTTCGTGGGGTGGTGGCACGCGTCGCAGAACGCGGTTCCCTTCGCCTCCTTGGCGTTGCGGGCATGGCAGTTTGCGCACGCATCAGGCATCCGGAACCCTTCTTCACCGTGATCCTTGGCGAAGGCCTCCGGGTGTGGCATCGGCAATTTGTGACAGTCCGAACAGAACGAGCGTTCGTGGCACGTGTAGCAGGAGTTCACTGCCGAGGAGGGCTCGAGTACCGGCCCCTCGGCGTGCTTCTCGTCAACGTGTTCGAACTCGGCGAAGTGGGCGGTGGCCTCCGCGAGCGTGGCCGACTCCTCCTTGGCCGCGCGTGCATGGCCTTTCGAGGTCTCGTACTTGGCGTACCAGCCGGAGGTGGCGTCGTGGCTTGCGGGCACGAGGTCGAAGCTCTTCGGGTGACATGCCTCGCAGCGCCCCGGTGCCTTCGCGCCCTGCTCCAGAGAGTGGCAGCGGAAGCAGGCGTCCATGGACATCCAGTCGTCGTGCTTGCGGTCGCCGAGAATCAGCTCGATCTCGTCCTCGGGGTGGGCCACGCGGTTGTGGCAGGTCGCGCAGGTGACCTCGTTGTCGGTGTGGATGTCGTGGTCGATGAGGATGCCCTGCGTCGGCGTCACCGGCCGGTTCGCGAGGTTGTGGCACTGCGTGCAGCGGTCGTCGGGAAACTCGACCGCCGTATGGCTCGCGGGGTTCACCGGGACTTCGTACGTACCGAAGATTGTCGCGGTGAGGTCCGGCAGGACGTAGATCTTCATGTAGGTCATCTCGAACGGGTTCGCGTTGAGCGGCTCGTGGCACGCGATGCAGGAGACGTTCGTGTGGGTCGAGGCCTCATAGGCCAGCGTGTTGTCGTCATGAACCACGTGGCACGGGTCCGTGCAGAACCACTCGGGGCACGTTCCCACGATGCCGACGGTCCAGAGCACCACGAAACCCATGAGCGCTACGAGAGCCCAGATCAACGCGCGAGGGCGGGTCACGGGGTCCCTGAACGCGCGGACGGGGTTGAGTCGCATGACGAATCCTTCGCTTGAATACCGGTTTCAGCGACGCAGAGTCTACTCCTCTGCGGCCTCCATGACCTCCCGGAGCACGACGCCGTACGGCTGGCCGGTCTCGCGGGCGATCCGCGCCACGTCGTCGAACTCGGGCCGGACGCGGCCGCCTCCGGCCTTCACTCGCACCGGGCCGTAGGCGGTGGCGAGGACGCGGACCTCCCGCTCGGCGACGGAGCGCTCGAGGTCGGTGCGGCGCACGCCGAGCGTGCCGGTGAGCGCGACGAGGCGCTGCGTCATGTGCTCCGCGTCCGCGCTGTCGACGAGCGCCGACAGCAACATCGCCGCCCGGCCCTTCTTCATGACGATCGGAGCGATCCAGACGTCGAGACACCCTTCGTCGAGCAGCTGCTGTAGCGCGAAGGCTGCCTCCTCCCCGGAGACGTGGTCGACGTTGCTTTCGAGGAGTACGACCTGCTCCGAAGCGACGTTGAAGGCGCGGTCGTCCGGCTCGCCCAGCATGAGGCGGCACACGTTGGGCATGCCGATGTCGCGCGTGCCGGCACCATAGCCGACATGGAGCGGACGCATCGGGGGACAGGGCCCGAAGCGGTCCGTGAGCATCCCGGTGAGCACGGCGCCCGTCGGTGTCGTGAGCTCGCCTCCCGCCAGACCGCCCCAGACCGGCATTCCCACCAGCAGCCTGGCGGTGGCGGGCGCGGGGACGGGCAGCACTCCGTGAGCGGTCTCCACGCTGCCGGAGCCGACCGCGATCGGGGTCGCGGTGAGGTCGGTGATGCCCAGCGCATGCATCCCGGAGAAGACGCCCGCGATGTCGACGATCGCATCCGTCGCGCCGACCTCGTGGAAGTGCACCTCGGCGGCGGTCGTCCCGTGGACCTCCGCCTCGACTTCCGCCAGCGCTCGGAAGGCGGCGACCGCTCCTTCGTGCACGGGCTCCGGCAGCCCGGCGCCGGCCAGCAGCCGCTCGACATCCGCGAGGTGGCGTGCGGGAGGATCGCTCTCGCACGTCACGGTCACGCCTGTCGCCGCGGTGCCGTGACTGCTCATGCGCTCAACGCTCACGCGTGCCTCGGGGGCGAGCTTCATCGCGATGAGTAGCAGGTCGTCTGAGGTGAACGTGCCTGCCTGCGTGCCCGCGTCGATCAGCGCGCCCAGCAGTTTGTCGCCCGAGACCCCCGTTGAGCAGTCGAGGTAGCCGATCACGGGCGAACACCGTCCTCGCGTGCCCACGAAGGGTCGTTGATTCTCGCCGCGACCACGGCCGCGCCGAAGCCGTTGTCGATGTTGACGACGCTGATGCCGCCGGCGCACGAGTTGAGCATGGCGAGCAGCGCCGAGAAGCCGCCCAGGTTCGCTCCGTAGCCCACGCTCGTGGGCACGGCCACGACGGGCACGTCCACGAGTCCCGCGATGAGCGATGGCAGGGCGCCCTCCATGCCCGCGACCGCGATCAGGACGTGAGCGTCGCGCAGCGTGGAGACGTGTGCGAGCGCGCGGTGCACGCCGGCCACGCCGACATCGAAGAGACGGGTGACCCGCGCGCCCATCACTTCGGCGCACAGGGCGGCCTCTTCGGCGACGGGCAGGTCGGCGGTGCCACCGCTTGCCACAACCACGTGTCCGACCGACGGCGGGGTTTCTCGGCGGTCGATGATGAGCAGGCGCGGCAACTCGTGGTAGACGGCTTCGGGCACCGCTTCGATCAGCGCGCGTGCCTGCTCGGCTTCGGCACGTGTCGCGAGGACCACCTCAGAGTGGTCGAGCAGGCGGTTCGCCACGGCGACGACCTGCTCGGCCGTCTTACCCTGGCAGAAGATGACCTCGGGGAAGCCACACCGCAGACACCGGTGTGTGTCAACACGGGCCTCCACCGCGCCGGTGGAGCCGGTGACCTCGGAGTACGACAGCGAGGCGAGGGCGTCCGCTGCTTCTGCGGGGGAGGCGTTGCCGCTCGCGACGGCACCGAGCAGGTGAAGCAGGCGATCACGTTCCATGGGACTCCGTTGCGACGGTCGTCGCCCCTTGTGGTTGGGGTGAGCGGATAAACGGGTACGGTTCGGTATACTTGTACCACGATAACGCGCAGGTAGACGCGCTGTCCGACGACCCGACCGGGAATCCCCGTGCCTGAGCAGAACACCCCACAGCCAGCGACACCCGATCAGCGGCTGTACCTGCGCGCGCGGGCGATGCTGATCGTCTTCCTGCTCCTGCTGCTGCCATTCCGCCCCGAATCGCAACGGTCACAGGCGCTGCTCGTGCTCTACGGCCTCCTCCTGGCGGTACTGGCGGCGAGCACGGCGATCCTGTACTGGAGGGCGCGGTCCGGCGGCGAGAGGCTCATTGCGGGGATGGTTCGTGCGTTGCCCGCGGACCTCGTGTGTGTCGCGGGATTCAGCTACCTGCTCGACAGGCCCGGTGACGCGTTCTACCCGGTTGCGATTCTGCTACCGGTCGTCTTCGCGCTTCACCTGAACCGGAAGGACGCGGTCTGGGCGATAGCGTTCGCCTCGGCTGCCGCGTATGCCGTCGGTCACACGCTCAGCCACGCGGGAGATCTCGCGTCGTATCCGGCGTTCGCGGTGAAGACGCTGGCGATTCCGGTGGTGACGGGGGTGGTCCTCGTCGCGGCCGAGCGGACGCGAGAGCACGAGCGCAGGATGCTCGAGGTGGCCGCGGAACGCGAGCAGGCGGTCGGCCAGATGAACCGACGGGTCTCGGAACTCCAAGCGGTCTCGCAGATCACCGAGATCGTCCACTCGTCGCTCGACTTCGAGCGGGTGGGACCCGTGGTCCTCGAGATTCTCGCGAAGGTCATAGGTGTTGAGACGTGCTCCCTCTTCGTAATCGACAAGGAGAAGTCCGAGACGCTCTTCTCCGTGAACATCGGTATGCCGGAGGTCTCTTCCTACGAATCGTGGGACGGGCTTGACTACGGCGCGCTGGACAGCCACTTCTCATGTACCGCGATATTCGACCATGCCGACGTGATGGTGTTGCTCTGCATGTCCGCGAACGACGTAGAGTCGCTTTCCGACGACGACCGCCTGGTGCTGGGTGCGGTTGCGAGCGAGTTAGTCGTAGCCGTTGAGAACTCCAGGCTGTACAGGCTCACGAAGAAGCTCGCGATCACCGACGAGCTGACGGGTCTCGCGAACTACCGGCACCTGCAGACTAGGCTTGACGACGAAGTCGAGCGGGCGCGTCGTTACGACAAGCGGCTCTCGCTCATGATGATGGATGTGGACGACTTCAAGGGGTTCAACGACGCTCACGGGCACCTGGCAGGCGACGGCGCCCTCGCGGAGCTCGCGCGCGTGTTCGAAGGAGCCATCCGCGAAGTTGACATGGTGGCCCGATACGGCGGCGAGGAGTTCGCGGTCGTACTGCCCGAGACCGACGCTCCCGGCGCGTATGTGGCCGCCGAGAAGCTTCGGGAGGCCGTCGCCGAGCACCTGTTCGTGGACGCGGACGGCGAGAGGGACTGCTCACTCACCATCAGCATCGGGATTGCAACGTTCCCCGATCACGCCTCCGACAAGGAGTCGCTGCTCCGGCTGGCTGACGACGCTCTGTATCGCGCCAAGAGCGGCGGCAAGAACCGCGTCAAGACCCCTATGGGGTCCGGGATACCGCAAGACGAGGCCGCTGCCAGCGGCACGGACGCGATGGGGGACTGAACACGATGCACAGCTACGCATTCCTGGGGCCTGCCGGGACCTTCTCGGAGGAAGCACTTCTCGCACTCGCGATCGAGGACCTCGAGCCGGTCCCGTGCGCAACGATTCCCGAGGTGTTCGAGGCGGTCGAGAGGGGACAGGCCGAGGGCGGCGTGGTGCCCATCGAGAACTCTGTCGAGGGCTCGGTGCCGGCCACGCTCGACGCACTCGCCTTCGATACGCAACTCGAGATCCAGGGCGAGATCGTGCGCGACATCCATCACTGCCTGATCGCAGCCCCGGGCACCTCGCTCGGGGCGATCACGAGCGTGCTTGCGCACCCTCAGGCGGCGGGGCAGTGCCGGCGGTGGATCGCGCGCAACCTCCCCGGGCGCGACGTCACCGCGGCGATCTCGAACGCCGAGGCGGTGCGGCTCGCTGTCGACGCGCCCGGTATCGCGGCCGTGGGCCCGGCGCTCGCCGCCGAGATGTACGGCGGCGAGGTCATCGAGGCCAACATCGAGGACTATGCGGGCAACCAGACGAGGTTCGTGATGATCGGGCGCGGGCTGTGTCCGCGAACCGGTGAGGACAAGACTTCGCTCGCACTCTTTCTGAAGGCCGACAAGCCGGGTGCGCTCCTGATGATCCTCTCGGAGTTCGCATACGGCGAGATCAACCTGACGAAGATCCAGTCGCGCCCGACCAAGCGGCAGCTTGGGGACTACATGTTCTTCGTCGACCTCGAGGGACACGTGGACGACCACAACGTGCGGATGGCACTCGACTGCCTGCGCCTGAAGCTGCGCGAGGTTAAGGTCCTGGGGAGCTACCCACGCGCCAAGGCGTGAGCAGTGGCGCGCAGGCGGGCGGAGCGCGTTACCGACCCGCTAGGGGTTGAGTCCCGTGGCGGCGTCCTTGTTGCCGTAGACCAGGCCGGCATCTACGACGCCCGGGGCGCGCTTGAGTGACTTGACCGCCGCATTCTCGGAGCCGGACGGCACGGTCACCACCCAGTGGCCATCGCCCATGTCGATGCGGCCGGTCGCCGAGACGGCTGCGCCCGACAGGACCTCGCCGGCGTCCGCGCCGTCCTCGACCCACAGCGAGACCATGCCATCGACCATCTCGCTGCCTTCGACGGCCTCGATGGTCTTCGTGCCCTCGGTGCCGCCGGACTCGGACGTGGAGCGCCCACAACCACGGAAGAGCAAGAGGATGAGGATCACGACGATGAGAGTGATGATGCCTCGGACGAAGCCGCGGGGGTCGCGGCCTCGCTGGTGTTCTTCTTCGACCTCGTCGTACTCGTCGGCGGGGTCCGCGTAGTTGTCCGATTCCTGGTATGAGGTCATCCGCAGTCCCTTGGTGTCACGCACGCGAGCGCACGCAACCGCGCGGCTTCGATTAGCCCCTCCGCAGAGTATAGCGGTATGGGCGGCCGTCTGGTGCAATGCTCACGGCTACGCCCCGCTCGCGCGTGGGCGCGACCCAGCTCCTACTGGCGGGAGAACACGTCCCAGCCCGGCGAGCCGTCCTCGCGCGCCTGGTACATCGCGAGGTCCGCTCGGGTCAGGAGGCTCTCGGCATCCTCTCCGGGCTGGTGGATGGCGAGACCCACTGCCGCGGTGACGGTTATGCGGGCCTGTCCGATATCGATGGGGTTGGCGACCGCCTCGACGACCTCGAGCGCGATTCGCTCCAGCACCTCCGGGTCGCTCACCTTGGGGAGCAGCACGACGAACTCGTCGCCGCCCGTGCGGGCGACGGTGTCGGTGTCTCTGACCGATCCGGCGATGCGGTCCGCGACTTCGCGCAGCACCTGATCGCCGATCGTGTGGCCATAGGTGTCGTTCACAGGCTTGAAGTTGTTGAGGCCGATGAAGATGACGCCCACGGAATGATCGGCATCACGGGACGAGGCGAGGGCGTGTGCGAGTTCGGCGTCGAGGAGGACCCGGTTCGCCAGTCCGGTGAGCGTGTCGTGGTAGGCGAGGTAGCGGACCATCTCCTCGGCCTGCATGCGCTCGCCGATGTCACGCACCGTCGAGACGATCAACGGGCCCTCGGGCGTCTCGATCAGGTTCGCGTGGATCTCGACGTGAGCCTCGAAGCCGCCCGGCGTGATCCCGTGGCTCTCGAAACGCGCCTCACCGGTCTCGCGCATCTTCGTCATGATCCTGCCGGTGTGCTCGCGCTGGCTTGAGGCGACCCAGCCGAACGGTCCGAGCGCGTGTACCTCGTCGAGGCTGCTCATCCCCCAGGAGCCGAGTGCCGCCTGGTTGGCGAAGAGCATCTCACCGTCGAGCGTGTGGCACACGATCCCGTCGCGCACGTGGTTGAGCATCAGCGTGTTCAGCGTCAACTCGCGATGGCACTGGTCGCCTTCGGTGGCGGACTCCCTGACGAGCAGCACGATGCGTCGACAATCCGCATCGAGGCAGACCT
>JADDYB010000232.1_pt1 | contig 17221 bp, 14 predicted proteins | sample 8641941 | NCBI WGS metagenome assembly JADDYB01 (sample SAMN16275377, study PRJNA637457) | freshwater sediment metagenome | isolation source: Lake Kineret sediment | place: Israel: Lake Kineret | collected 2013
CTCAATAAAGCCTCTTGTAGGCAGCAATGGAAGAACTTTCTGGATGTCTTTTAAGTGTTCTTCTGCTTTCTTCTTTGCGATTTTCACAAAAAGTGTGCAATAACTTTTTACATTTCCAAGTACTGTTGACGTTAAATGTTGAGGAAAATCTATTTTGACTAATATAGTGAGTAGTTGTAGTGAAATATTCAATTTGAGGGTTAACAGTTTAACAGCATAACCTTTATAACTCTGAAATGACGACCCCTCACCATCTTTCACAGACGGTCAAAAGCACCCGGAAAGTCTACCACGTCTCATTTACTCAAAGTGATATAACTCCAAGAAGGTCATGATGCTCCTGCTCACGCCGTCTGGACGACACTATGAACCTGCTCAAAAAAGACGAGAGAAAACACCTCGGGCTGTTCTATCTCTTTACAGCCTTAGAGGCCACCTTTGCTGTGGTGTGGGTATACTGGATAGTGTACCTGCTCGATAAAGGATTCTCCTACCGAATTGTGGGCCTCGCTTTGGCAATAAATGGGTTGTCTCTGGCCATCTTCGAGGTGCCCACAGGTGCATTGGCCGATGCAGTGAGCCGCAAGCTCTCAGTCATTGCAGGATTGATTGGGTTCGCCCTCGTCCTCTTCGTGATACCTTCCATTGAGAACCCTTTAACCCTCATTCTGGTGTTTGCGGCGTGGGGCTTCCCCACAACACTCATGTCTGGTGCTTCTCAAGCCTGGGTAGTTGACAATTTAGAGGCTGAAAACCGCAAAGATCTCATCACAGAATACTACGTGAAGAATATTTCGCTCACGAACGTAGGTTTTATTCTGGCATCTATCTTGTCCAGTGTTATTGTCCTTTTTCTGGGCATGGACTTTCTCTGGTATGTCCAGGGAGCTGCTCTCTTAGGTTCTGTTTTGGCTCTGGCAGCACAGAAAGAGCACTTCGAAAGAAAGGCCACATCTTTCAAAAAAAGCTTTGGAGAGACCTATAAGAACATCCGTGAAGGTGCGGCATTTACTGTGAAGAACAAGAACGTTCTTTACATCATGGTTGCCAGTTTTTTCATTGTTGTAAGTGGCGAATTCCTATTTATATGCTCTAAACCCTTCATGGAGGTGATGGGCGTGCCCAGAGAGTACTTTGGGTATATATCAGCAGTGGGTGCTGCTTTATGTGTGGGAATGCCCTTCTCCACCAGGTATCTGGCCAATTTTTTCAAGAAAGAGAAATATTACCTTTCGGTGCACTCACTCCTCTTTGGTATCGCCATAGCATCAGTCATTTTAGTGAGCACGCCCGTGATGGCCGCATTCTTCTTCGTCGTAACGACCATGCGGTATTCCACGTCCACCCCCGTGATAGAACCCTTTTTTCAAGGATTCCTCCCAACGAAATTACGTGCCACTGTGGGCTCCTTCCGAAACATGGTGGTGGCTGTGGCCTTCCTGGTCGGTGATTCTGCTATATCTCTCTTCACAGACAGCGTGGGTCCGCAGGTGATGATCGCTGTGGGTGGGTTGATCATGCTCCCGTCCATAGTGTTCTATCTGGGGATAAAGCCAACAGCGCAGACAGAGTAAGATGAAGGAGTTCACATTCTTTGTGAATGTATGAAAATGAGTAGAAGTCTAGAAAGACTGCACGGCACAGAAGAGTGGAAAAGACTGATTGAAGCGCTTGAAAAAGCCGAATAATCTAGAATGAGATGTTTCTATGGAAAACGAGACAGTCCCTGGAGATGTTCTGGAAAAAGTAGCCCCCCTTTATGGTACAACACGGCAGAAAATGAACTTTCTGGGAGGATTTGAAAACATTGTCTATGAGTACGAGAGTGAGAGGGTCTTGCGATTCACCCACAGCTCCCACAGGACCAGAGAGCTCATCCAGGGGGAGGTGGACTTTGTCAACTACCTTGCTCACAACAAAGCCTCTGTCCCAAGAGTGATACCTTCTGAAAAGGGAGAATTTATAGAGATCATACAATTCAAAGATTCTTACTACTCTGTCGTGTCCTTTGAAAAGGCAAAAGGAATCCCTGCTGTAAAAATGAAAAATGAATGGGACACCACCCTCTCCCGAGAGCTGGGGCACGTCATGGGAAAAATACACGCTCTCACAAAGGAGTACAATTCCCGTTTTAAAAGACCGCGATGGTATGAAGATGATTTTTACTATGCAGAAAAATACGTACCGTCTGAGACCGTTATCGTGGAGAAATCTAAAACTCTCATAAACTACCTGCATACCCTTCCTGAAGATAGAGATTCATTCGGGTTAATTCACGGTGATGTGAACCTGAGCAATCTATCAGTCCACAAGGGGAAGATTACCCTCTTTGACTTCGATGACTCACGATGTAGCTGGTTCGCTCATGACATTGCAGTTGCACTGTTTTTCACTATCATGGATACGGGTACACCAGATAGAGAATCGTTTGCACTCTCTTTCATAGAAAATTTCATGATAGGCTACAATGGAGAGAATAAACTGGACCCCTTCTGGTTGCAACAAATCCCAGCGTTTCTAAACCTGCACGTAATCCTCTGCTACAACCTCATCAACTATGACTGTGACTTGAGAACCCTTGATGCCTGGTGCCAGCGATTCATGAAAAACAGGGGCCATGACATCGAAAATGATGTCCCCTTCATCAATTTAGACCAATGGGTTGACCTTCAACAGTAAATAAGTAGATATTTTTAATGAAAAATTCAAAAGAACGGAAAATAGACTTGAAGAGAATGAAAAGAAATGTAGAGACAATAATACCGATGTACCAGTTCTAATGATGACAAGGTTAATGAGATCACTGAGAGAAATCAAGTCTGTCCTAAAAAGGACAGACCAAAAAATCAACCGCGTCAAAATTTTACGGGCGGCGGACCGCCGGTTAAAACCGGCGGTTTGAAACCGCCGCCCAACCTAATATTGGCTCCGTCACACTGTCTCGATTTTTCCGAGACCCCTCTTTGAAAAGAGGGGATTATCTCCTGATTTAAACATAAAACCTCTACTGAAGCTAATGAAAAGAGTCCTGCAACAAATCGATGTTCGATATGAAACCATAAACTGTTTAGCAAGACTTATAAACAGAAGAGAGTGCTATAATAAACATGTGCGAAGAGAACCTAGTAATTAGTAAGTACTCTCAAGAAAACGGGGAATCCAAATGAATGCCAAAGAGATTGTAGGGTTGTATTTGGAGCAAATGAAAAGCGCAAAAACGCATCCTGCAAAAATGACTGGATTTTCAAGTTTTTTGAGTCAAGTTTTTGGAGTTGAGCTCGAAGATCTACTTTCTGGGGTGGAATTCAGATTAGATAGCAAAATAGCGGGTATAAAAGGAAAAGCAGATTTACTTTTTGGCGACGTTGTGGTGGAAATGAAAGTCAGCCTAGCAAAAGAAATAGATGATGCAAAAAATCAGCTACAAAACAAATATTTCCAATCTCTTATCGAAGAAAACCCGAAAAAAAGATATGTAGGTATTGCCACTGATGGAATTCTGTTTGAAGCGTATTTGCCTGTTCTGGAAAATGAGAAGATCACTGGGCTAAGAGAAATTGGAAAGATTAACGTTTCTAAGTGTGAACCAAAAGGGTTTCTTTACTGGCTTGATGCGTTCTTATTTTCGAAAGAGGGATTAAAACCAACTGCAGAAGATCTCAAATGGACTTTCGGTCCGGGAAGCCCAACTTATGAAATATCAGTTGAAAAAATGGGAAATTTGTGGACAATCATCAGTGAAGAAGAAGAATCAAAACTGAAATTCGAACTCTGGAAGAGATACATGCAAATAGTTTACGGTACTGCTCCTGAAGTGGGGTCTTTTATCGAGCAGACCTATCTCGTTACATTAGTGAAAATCATTGTTTTCTTGAAACTCAAAAATAATTCAATGGTTGACAAAAAAGAAATTAATAACGTATTGAACGGAGAATATTTTGTAGAGTGTGGTATTTCAAACATGATAGAAGAGGATTTCTTTTCATGGATATTGGACGAAAGAATAATTGAATCTTCACTAGAAATTGCACTTGGACTTGTGAGAGGACTGAGAAAATATGACATGGAAGTGGTAGATGAAGATCTTTTCAAAGAGATTTATCAAGAAATCGTCAAGCGCAGTGATAGACACAGAATTGGCGAGTACTATACTCCCGAATGGTTAGTTGAGATCATGTTCAGTGAAATAATGCAATATTTTGACAAGAAGAAATTACCAAAAATTCTCGATCCTGCCTGTGGCTCTGGAACCTTTATCGTGGAAGCTGTAAGACTATATCTGAGAAAATTATCTGAATCTACTAAGGATAAAAAAGAAATATTGAATAGTATTTTAGAAAATATTACAGGATATGATATCAATCCTTTAGCATCTATAATTTCGAAAGCAAATTATGTTATAACCCTGAGAGAGTTACTGACTGAAGAAAGATCCATGATTACAATACCGATTTTTGTAGCAGACTCAGTCAAGATCCCCTCCATCAAGAGAACAGCAATCAGAGATCTACTTGTGAGAGGAATCGAAGCTAACGGGAAAAGCTTGGAAATCCCTGAAAGAATAGTAAAGGATAGGGAGAAACTCGGCATGCTTCTTAAGATATTGAGAGACTCTATTGAGCTTTATAAGCAAGAGAAAGACCGTGAGAAAGTGTTTGCATTTTTCGAGAGTAGAACAAGTTCTTTTATGGACAAAGAAGAAGTCGAGGTTACAAGAACGTTCAACTTAGAGATACTCTTTCGTTTGTTCGGTAAAGGAAGAGATTCTATATGGCTCTTTGTTTTTAGTAACATGTATGCTCCTGTCATGATGTTGGATGAAAAATGTGATGTCTTGATAGGGAATCCTCCCTGGATAGCCATGCGTTATATTGAAAATAAAGAATATCAGGATTTCCTAAAAAGTGAAATGGTGGAGTATGACCTTATCTCGAAAAAAGACATCAATTTGTTTACACATATGGAAATGGCAACACTTTTCTTCTGCAGAACCTGTGATTTATACTTGAAACCTAACGGCATGATCGCATTCGTGATGCCAAGGAGTGTACTAACTGGAGCAATGCAACATGAAAGATTCAAGAAATTTAACCTTCCAGCAATGAAGCTTCTCAAGATAGTTGATACTGGAAAGGTGAAACCTCTCTTCAGAGTTCCTTCTTGTGTTTTGATTGCATCAAAGGGAGAGAAAACTGTTTACCCAGTTGAAACTGTAGAAATCTCTGGTAGATTAGAGAGCGAGAATGTTAAGTTATCTGAGGCATTCAAAACACTCGTGTTGACGAAAACAGATTATAGCCCACCAGAAATCCCGCAGAAACCCAGCATTTATAGAAAAAAGTTTAGACAAGGTGCAACGTTGGTCCCAAGGAATTTTTGGTTCATCGAATTTGTTAGAAGCACTACCTTGGGTATGAACATTCAAGAGCCACTGCTGCAAACTTCCAAAGAAATCACCAAGAATGCGAAAGAGCCGTGGAAGAATATTATATTAGAGGACAGTGTGGAGTCAGATTATATTTATGCAACACTTCTGGGCGGCGATCTCATGCCCTTCGGATTTACGGGGTTTCGGTCAGTCGTTCTTCCACTAACAAAGCTGACTACGTCCTATATGATGCTAACTGAGGACAGTCTTGAGCGGAGAGATTCGATTAAAATGAGAAATTGGCTGAAGGAGGCTCAAAAACATTGGGAAGATAATCGTACTGAAAAAGCGAAGACAAACTTTCCTGAAATGATATTGAGACTTGATTACCACAACTTATTGGCAAGCCAGAACCCAAGTAAAAAGTATGCTGTTTTGTATACTGCAGTTGGAAAGAATATAGCATCATGTGTAATCAACAAGGAAAATTTACCAGACTTTCATGGAGTAACTCCAAAAGGTTTCATAGCAGACCATCAAACGTATATATTTGAAACAAACAAAGAGGATGAGGCACAGTATCTTTGCGCAATTCTAAATTCGAATGTGATTAACGAAGCTATAAAAAGTTCGCAAACCAAAGGTGCGTACGGAGAGAGACACATCCACAATAGGCCGCTCATGTTTCCAATACCAGAATGGAATTCCAAAGACAGTGTCCAGAGAAGACTCGCAAGTGAAAGCAAAAAATGTCACAAGAAAGTTCACTCAATTCAATATACACAAGAAATCACTGCAAGAAAAAGAAAAGAGACAAGAGATTGTATAAAAGAAAATTTTAAGACGATAGATAGTCTTGTTAGAAAAATGATTGATATCAATTCGAAAGAAGACAATTCATTTTCAAATTCAGTGGAAATGTCCTGAAAATGATCAAAGTCGGAAAGAAGAGTATGTCGGTGATCCAAATCAAGCTGATAAAAGAGACTTATTGGAAATGAAATGGTTTCAGAGAAACGTCTTTGAAATAGTATCAAGATCTTATCATGATTAAAATCATCTTGAACCTCTTCACCGCTCTCACGGCGTGAGGTTCATGTGCAGGCATGATGAGTATTTCACCTTTTTTCACGTGGATTGGTTTTCCATAGATAGTAATTTCGGCTTCACCATCCACAAGGTAGATTAAAGCGTCATAAGGAGTTGTGTGCTCACTCAGGTTCTGTCCTTCATCAAAGGCAAAAAAGGTCACAGTCCCTGTATTCTTGTCGATTATCGTTCGACTCACTACGGCACCTTCTTGGTAGTCTGCTACATCAACCAGTGGTACAGCTTGTGCTGCAGTCATTTCGCTCTTCTTGTGATCCATTTTTTTCACCTTTATCTTTTGATACATCCAAAAGTATAAAAAAGGTTGCATGAAGGTGATATTGGAATGCTGCAGACTCCCTGAGTGTGGTGACTTGTCAAAAAAGAGAATGCAGGAGGAGAGAATGCCTGACAAGAACAAAAAGAGAACAAGAAAGATAAAAAAACTTATGTATGAAGGAAAAATAGAAGAAGCTCTAAGGTTAGCATATGAAGACATCGTTCTCTTATTCGATATTGGAGTCTTGGCCCTTCAAGCGGAAAACTACGAACTCGCTGAAAGGGCATTTGATCGGATAACCCAGATCGCACCTGACCTTGCTGAAGCCTGGCAAAGCAAAGGGTATTCTCTAGCGTATTGTGGAAAATATGAGGAAGCCATCACCTGTCTTGATAGAGCTTTGAAGACAAAATCTGATGACGCAGATCTCTATTATCTCAAAGGGATGGCTCTCCACTCTCTTGATAGACACAGTGAGGCTGCAATCTGTTTTGATGCAGTCTTGAAGATAAACCCACAAAATGCAGAAGCATGGGTTAACAAGGGGGAAGCTCTCGAAGATGATGAAAAGTACGAAGAAGCACTTCACTGTTTTGATGAAGCTTTAAAAATAGATTCCAGTAACAAAAAGGCATGGCACGGCAAGGGGACATCTTTGAGATATCTTGGGAATCTAAAAGAGGCAATAAAATGCTTCGATGAAGCTCTAAAGATAGATCCTCTTTATAGTGATGCCTGGTTCAGCAAGGGTAAAGTTTTGGGAGATCTTGAGGAATATGAGGAGGCTATTCTCTGTTTTGATAGAATTTTGGAGAGAGATCCTCACGATGTCGGAGCATGGTTGGCCAAAGGGATCACTCTGAGAGATTCTGGAAATCCTCATGAATCACTCAACTGTTTTGATGCTGCTCTCGCTCTAGAGGACACACCTCTCATCTGGTACAGCAAAGGGGCAGCTTTAATAGATTGTGAAGAATATGAGGAAGCTCTCACCTCTTTTGAAAAGGTCTTACTCAGAGATCCCCACAATGCTGATGCATGGGTAGTTAAGGGGTTTCTCTTGGGAGAGTCTGGGAAATGTGACGAGGAAATCACCTGCTGTGATGAAGCCCTGAAGAGTAACCCTGACCATGCGACAGCATGGTACAACAAGGGGATGGCATTAAAAGAGAAGGGAAACCATGAAGAGGCCAGTATCTGTTTTGATGAGGCTGTAAAAAGAGATCCTTCCATAGGAAGAGAAATTGAGGACGAGAATGGAGAACCTGAAGAGAGATTGAATGGAGTCTCATGAGCCTCACAGAAGAGCAACCCGAACAAATCTCTGTGGGTAAAGCAGGTGCCCCACGACCTGGAGAGTAAAAATGTATAAACTGAATCGAACTGACTACGAAAAGGTTATCCCTCTATTCAAAGGACCACACCTGAACCTGGTCGTGACCTCGGTGGTAGAAGGGAACAGTCATGGGGAGATGTGGGTAGATGATGTGGCCAGCCCACAAACAGTGTTCATGTGGGATAGAAGGTATTGTTACTACCTGGCAGGACACGCGCATGATGAGGAGTTCAACAAGAATGTGGAAAAGATTCTCACTGAAGAGATTATTCCTGAAGCAGTTCGCCATGATTATTCTGTCTTTAAAGCGTATTATACTTCGAATGAGTGGGAACGTATAATTGAAGACATATTCAAAGAGAGGTGTCCTCTGAAAAGGGCTCGCCAATTTTATACGTTCAAAAAGGTGAAAAATAGCTGGAAAATCCCCCCAGGCTGCTCTGTGGTACAAATTGATGGAGATCTTTTGGAGAGCACTCTAAAGAACGTTGAAGAGGTTACTGGAGAGATTGAATCCATGTGGAACTCTGTTTCTGATTTTCTGAAAAAAGGAGTTGGTTTCTGCTTAGTATGTGGCAGCGAGATTGTTTCCTGGTGTACAGGGGAGTACTTCAGCAAAGGACGGTGCGGCATTGGCATTGAGACTGTTGAAGAGTATCAAAGGCGCGGCTTTGCCACCTTAACAGCTGCTGCCTTCGTTGATTACTGCGTTTCAAAAAATATTGCCCCGCATTGGGACTGTTTTGGGAACAATGCACCTTCTATCAGAGTAGCTGAAAAGGTAGGGTTTGAGAAGGTAATGGAGTATACGGTATATTTTGGTTCTTTCAATGACAAGTGAGTTCAATTGTGCCCTAAGAATCTATGTTTATTGAAACTGGGAATTGCGTTTTTGTTTCTTTCTGTGAAAATCTACAAAAATGGGTCTTCCATTTCAATCGTCTATGAATCCTGTTTTTTCTCTTCTTTTTTTGTTTCCTTCCAGGGAGACTCATCGGTAACATTGAAGATCTCCTTGAACACATCACGTAGTTTGACTGTAGCCTCCTTTGTGAACATGCCTACTATACCACCTAGGGCTGCGACGCCGAAGATGTTCATATCTTGCGTACCAGAAGAGAAAGAGAAAAACATCCCGCGAACTGCGAAATAGAATACCACGGCCATGGATGAGCTAATAGGGGGGAGCAGAAAATACCAAATCACCCAACTGGGCTCAAAATCCCGCACTCCGGTGTGAGTGATGAACGCAGCTGCTGAGTGTACATAGCTGCCCAGGGCTCCCATGACAGCCACAATGAGGATTAACCGTACCTCTTCGGTGACAAAAAGACTCATAAATCCAAAAAGGAACTTCACCTTTTGAATCCCACTCTCTACAGGGTTAAGCCACAATTCACAGAGAAAACTCACGAGGATGAGGAAGAGAAATGACAGATAGCTGGTGAGAACGAGGATCCAGATGATATCTGTTTGATGCAGTTCTCTGTTCAGAATAATGGACTCGTTTATCATTCCGGTAATCACATCAGCTTCAATACTGTCCATTTTCTTAATTTTCATGTGCAACGATCTACCTGTCCCTTCAAGCAAGCCTTCTTTATCTGTAAGTTTTGCTCCTTGGAAGAATTCAAGGTACAAAGAATCTTGGAAGAACACAATGGAACAGATCTGTCCATTCTTTTCATAGGTGAGATTTCCCCATTTATCAAATTCATTCAGACTGGGATCTGTCTCAAAGATGACCCTACGCAGTTCTTTGATCAGATCCTGAAGCTCATGAGGATATTTATGTTCAGTCAAGTACTCCTCCATATTTACGCGAACCCCTCTTTCAGTACTCGTGAAAACCACCATCTATGTGGTAAAGTGGTTTGAACCTTTTAAAGGTTTCGCCCATTAGCTTTTCTGAGGTCCTTGAATAAAAAGAATATTCTTTCCTCAGAAGCTCGAGCTTAATTGATGCTCTTAACCATTGATCTATCTGACCCTGGCCCTTTGCTCTCTTCGGACTGCCAGAATCTTTAACTCTCTCTGTAATTTGAGGTAGTTCTGATAACGTTCTTTATCAAGAGTACCATCTTCGAGCGCTTCCTTGATAGCACAGCCAGGTTCTGTTCTATGCTGGCAGCCTCTGAACTTACACTGCATGGCAAGTTCTCTGATATCCTCAAAGGTTTGATCTAACCCATTTTCATCGCCCCAGAGCGACACTGACCGCATCCCCGGATTGTCAATGATCATTCCTCCCCCAGGGAGCATGATTAATTCCCTCTTCGCAGTAATATGCCTCCCCTTGCTGTCTCTTTCCCTGACTGCACCCACCACCTGGCGTTCTGTCCCTAAGAGAGCATTAATTATGGTGGACTTGCCCACGCCTGAGGAGCCCACGAGAGTCACTGTTTGCCCCTTGGATACGTACTGACGAAGTGGTTCAAGACCCTCCTTGGTTAAGGCAGACACGGCATGGATGGGCATTTCCCTGGTAATACGTTCCACTTCTTTCAGAAATTCATCAACAGCTGGACAAATGTCTGTCTTGTTCAACACGATGACGAGGCGGCAGCCACTGTCACGAGCAAGGGTCATGTAACGCTCCACCCGTCTGGTATTGAAATCTGCATCCAGGCCAATGACCAGGAAAACGGTGTCCACGTTAGCCGATATGACCTGCTCTTCTGTAACCAAGGACAGATTGGAGGCTACTTTCCGGGAGAACGTGCTCTTCCTGGGAAGGACTCCCTGGATGACCATCCTCCCAGCGTCCAGGTGTGTAGTGACCGCCACCCAGTCACCCACTGCAGGGAAGTCGCTCTTTGAGGCGGCAGTGTACTTGAATTTCCCGGACACCTTTCCTTTCAGTTCGCCACATTCACTGTAGGCTACATAACTATTCTTCTCTTCGCGAGCTATCCGTGCGGGTGACAATCCCTGATCTCTGAACTTTCTGAAATGCTTCTGAAAAAAGGGATTCCACCCTAATTCTTCCAGATCCATTCATACTCCTCGATTTTCAGATTTTGTAAATTGATTCAAGGTAATAAGGTTGAGTGAGGTAGAAGTACCCCTATATAAATGTAACGGTCTGCGGTTTGCAGTTTACGGACCTTTCTTGTAGAAATTCGCAGCTTAAGTGGAGCTGGAACTCAAATTGGTTACGAAAGATTTATAAACACATAGAAGACGGCAAGACGATGAAAGCGGTAATACGTACTGAGAAGCTGTCCAAGTACTACGGCAAGGGCGAGATCAAAGCTCTCGATGAATTGGATCTCACCGTCTATGAGGGAGAAACCTTCGGCCTTCTAGGTCCGAATGGGGCCGGGAAAACGACGACAGTGAACCTTCTGAACTGCATTATTAAGCCCAGCAGTGGAACAGCGACCGTAGATGGGCACGATATACTGAAAGAGGACATGAAAGTCAAGCGGGTCACGGGATTACTTGCCGAATCCCCCGGATTGTACGAGAAGTTGAGTGCTCACGAGTTTTTAGAATTCATGGGAGCTCTGTACGATGTACCTGGAGATATTTTACCTGGGAGAATAGATGACTTACTGAAGTTGTTTGAGTTGTACGATAGACGTGATTACTTACTCGAAGGCTACAGCCGGGGTATGAAACAGAAGGTTTTGATCGCAGCAGCCTTAATTCACGATCCTCCCATTCTCTTTCTGGACGAACCTACCTCGACCTTAGACCCTCGTGCTGCTTTAATGGTAAAAGACTTGATCAAGGGGTTAGAGAAAGCCGGGAAGACCATCTTCATCTGCAGCCACATTCTCCCCATCGTGGAAGAGTTGTGTGATAGAATAGGCATCATCAACCAGGGCAGGCTCATCGCTTTGGGCACGGTCGGTGACCTCATTTCCCAGACGAAAACCACCACGCTTGAAGAAGCATTCATAGCCCTCACAGGAGGCGTTGAGGAGAAGGAGTTACTGGCATGGAGGGAGCACAGAAATGCCACCTAAATGGTTTTTAATTGCAAAAAATGAGTATCTCATCCTCACGAGCAGCATGCGGGAGATACGACTGTACTTCCCCTTTCTGGTAATAGGAGGGCTGGCAGGGTTTGTTTTTTACGTTGCGCCAAAGATTGTGAACTCGTTTGTGAACGAATTAGTTGCCTTTCTCTTGTCCCAGGTTGCTGTCGTCATGGTGCAGGTTTTACTGTTCACGTTCTTTTTCGTCTTTATAACGCTTCCCATCTCCTACACGCTGAGAGACATTCGGGCTGAGCAGCAGTGGCTCTTCCTCTCAGCTCCTATCAAACCGAGCGACATCCTCTTAGGTGAATTCCTGGGTGAATTGCCTTTGTACGGTATTTTAATCACGATCATCATTGGATTTTTCACCAGCTTATTGAATCCTCTGGGGATTGATCTGGCACAGAAAGCCATAATTGTCTTCGTCTTCGTCATCACCCTTTTTTCTGCCCTCTGGATTGGCACGGTAATTGCTGCCCTCTTGAGGACAAAGCTCGGAAAATCGGCCCGTGGAAAGGACATGGGAAAAGCTCTCGCTGTGTTGATCGTCCTCCCCATAGTTGCCATCATGTATGCATTTATGGGTGGAGGCATGTTCGAAACGCTTGCTGATCCCCGAACCAGTGGGTTAATCAAGGTCATTCTCGGCTGGCTGCCCAGCTCCTGGGGAGCAGACATCATCAATGGCTTTGCATCCAATCCCGGCAACATTGGAGCTGTCTGGTTCGAGACAGTGACCCACTTGGCAGGTCTTCTAACCTTTTTTGTCGTGATCCTGTGGATTGGTGTTAAAATAGCTGATCGTGCCTACAACATGGATGTCACCACGTTCACAGCTGCAAAGGCCAAGCCTGACGGCGTCTTCTACAAAACTATTGACTATCTCGGGGGTGGTGGATCATTCGGTACTCTCTTGGTGTCTGTCTTCAAGGTCTACGGCAGGAGGTTTCAAAACATTTCATGGCTCGTCTACGTGGTGTGTCTGGCAGCCATGATAAACATACTCTTCGGAGACACGTTTATGTCTGGAGCCATTATCGGACCCATTATCATGAGTTCAGCTATTTTCTCAATGCTTGCCATCGTTGTGGCCAGTGATGTGACTTTACGGGGGAAAGAAACGCTCTTCTTATACAAAAAAATACCATCAGGTGTAGGAATGCTTCTCAAGACGAGACTGATTCAAGGCTGGCTCGTTATCATTCCTATTACAGCAGCAATCATGGTGACAGCATTATCCCTGATTCCTGATACATCACTTTCATCTGTGCTGGCTTACACAGTGCCAATAGTTCTCATCGCTGCAGCGGATATGGCTTTCGCCCTCGGCATATTCCTCTTGATCCCAGCTTACGCTGAGAAGGGGGGAGAGTACATGCTGAACATGGTAATAATTATACAAGTTTCACTCTTTTTGTTCATTGGTTGTATCGAAATTTTTGGTGAGATGAAGGGGTTGTTCATGATGATCCTGTTCAGCTGGCTGCTGGGTGTTGCATTTCTCCTCCTCGGAAAAAGAAAACTGAGTAGAATGGAATGAGGATACAACGGAAATCCCAGGAGGACTGATTGTGAGCAGAAAATCCGACAGATAAAGCCTGTAGTACCTCAGCAATCATGGATATCTTTCTGTGAGGGCTTTTCTGACTGCTTTTTGATCCCCTGGATAGTAGGAAATCACCTCCCCGTCCAAAACTACAAAAAAAGTGTCATAGGGGTAACCATTTTCTTGTGCGTCTTTGCAACGTGAAATATGTTTTATTCTTATTGGAATTTGAGCTTTTTCCGCCATCTCTTCAATAATTTTAATCGAATTGTATCCATAAGGGCATTGACATGACTCTACCACTGTGAGCCCTTCCTCATACCTATTGAGGGTTGCTCTGGAAATGGATGTAAATACGGGTAGAGTGGTAGTTTCTGAGAATTTTTTCACGTACAACTCAAAGGGAGGCACTTCATCAACCTTTTCAAATCCATGATTTATGAAAAGACTTTTTCCTGGCAGCCAATTCTTTTCTGATGTCACCACTGCCACGCCCTTCATTCCCTTCGCATCTTCAATACATTTTTTTAACAAGGCTGATCCATACCCGTGGCCCTTGTTTCTCCCTACCACCCACATACAATGGATAACTATCCATCCTTTTGCTTCAATTCCCCGCCATGTGTGCTCACCGGGAACGTACTCGATGAATCCACGTGATCTGAATCCTCTTTTCTCTCCTTCATAAACTCTGAGAAGTTCAATACGCAGTCCCTCCTTGAATTGTTCCTTGAACCATGCGACCTTATTTCTGTAGCCCTCCTCTCGAGCTTTTGACTTCAGACAAAACACATCATACTCATCTACATTCTCATCAGTTACATCAACAATGTCGTACAGTACTTCAGTCATGAAACCCGGTGTAACAAAGAAGTTAAATAGGTTTTGACTTTAAAGACGTTTCTTGCTCACTACAGTTTCAGGGTACGTTAATAGTGTTGAGGAGGTTGATGAGTTGTTGCAGACAACAGAAAAGATTTAAATACTCCACTCCTAGTAAGTACTGTAAGATTGGCCCGGTGATGGGAATGGGGAGGCGCTGGAGACTGTTGGATGCCCTTTCAATGAAAGTGCCAATAGCCCCACCGGGCATTCATTTTAGGAAATGAAAATCAAGATCGGGGTCTTTTTAAGAATGAGAACAAGGATCAATTGTTATTTATTTCCATCATCTCTCACTTGCCCATGTTTTCAGGAATTTCTCTGCTTTCTTTCGAGTTCTTAGACTTTTGCTCTTCAGTTGGTTCTTAGCAAATTGCAATATCTCCTCCTTATTCGTAATGTCTTCAAAGTAGTCATTAAATGCCTCTATAACGTAACCTTTGATCAAATCCTTGTGATGCAATTCGTGATGCGTCTCATCTATACGGAGTAATTTTCTCGTTATTTCAGGTTGAAGCTCTGGTTTTGCTCTGGCAATCTTTCCTGAGTTACCTGCAAGGTGTGCAGCTGGAATCACACTTCTATCGTCGAGTAGGTTGTAATATTTCTCAAATATTTTCTCAAATTTCTTTTCAGTATCAACTCTTGTGAGGTTTGCTATGATGTAGACTGCAATATACTTTGAATTAACATTATCACTGTCAATAAAGCCTGCGAAGAAATCCCACTGAGGATATAATACTTCTGGGTGCTCTTCGCTCAATAACAGTAACACCTTAAAACTGTTATACCTAATGACCTCTTTTTTAGACAGGATTCCTTCTAAAACTTCAGAAAGTACTTCTTTATCCTTTGATGCCTCTTCAGTTACACTTTCTACGTGAAAATCTTTCTTATCCACATCAGACAGTGCCATAGTAACCTCCTCTCTCCTCGTAAAACGAATCTCAAACTCAGGTGACGTCAACGACTTGGCGTCCGGGTATTTTCTGCTGGTATTAACTCCATAAATACTTTGTCCTTGAGTACAGTTTCTACTTTTTTATATATTTAAAGAGCGTCTCTCTTAAAATAGAGTTGCTATTCTTATCACATAATTTTAATTGTGATCATTCTTCTTTCTTAATGGGCTCATGAAACGTCAGGATAAGATAGTAATCCAACTCTATGCTGTCACCTAAGACATTCAATTCAGTCATCTAAGACATTCAATTAGTTTCAGTCGGGTGCTTGGTAATATTTGCTATTTCAAGGTATGAAAAGGCAATAAAAGACAATGAAACCAGTAATACCTGAAATATACCTCACAAAATCACAAAGAGGCTACAAATCAAAGGATATCCCCAACCATTCATCACAAAAGTTTATAACCCAATCGGTAGAGAGAACTCCATGACTAACAGAAATTACACGATCTCAAAAACTGCCTTGATCATTGCTGTTTTGTCTCTTATCTGTGCTGTGCTGTCACCCTCTTTTGTGGAAGGTATGTCTGGAGGGTTTGCTCTTTCATTCCTCTTTGGGTTCGTCTCCCTTGCCTTTTTCGTTACAGCCTTTCTCTACAGGAGACTGGGTAAAGAACAGGACCATCTCCTCAGCGGGAAAGTTCTGGTTCGCTGGAGTTACACGGATGATTTCTGGAAGAAATACACAGAAGCAGAATACATTCGAGAGAAAAGCTACAAGAAGACCCTGTTTCTCATTGTTGCAGGGTGGGCCGTCCTCTTCGGAATACTCTTCCCGTTGTTCGATCCAGAATCAGGAATCTTTGTCACCTACGTGATGGGCGCCCTCATCGTGATGATAGGGATTGTAGCCTATTTGTCAGCTGTCATACCCTACAGAAGAAACCTGAGCCACAGGGGTGAGGCAATCATATCGAGGACAGGTGTGTACCTCAATGGTCAAATGCACAGCTGGAACATGGCTGGAATGACCCTTCAACGTGTTGGATTCGTCGACACAGAGGAGCCCCACTACATTGAGTTTGTGTACTCTGGAGCGACTTCAGAGTATTCAGTGTGTGTCCCGGTCCCTGTGGGTGAAGATGAAAAGGCGCGGGAAGTTGTTGCAGAATTTGAGAAGGGAGACGAAGAGAAATGAAGTGAATGCACGATTGAGTCCAGTAATGAAGGAATTATTGGTGGCATTGGGACGTTTTATTGCAGAAGTGAAGAGATACTGCTGGAGTTTTCAGAGAAAGGAATGAGAAGAAGTATTTTGTACAATGAAAGAGCACGAGAAATTGCTGCAAACTACGCAGAAGGACCACGTTTTTTTCATTGATGGCACATCAAGCTTTCATTAATCGTGTATCTCCATTGCCACTCTCGTAACTCTTTGCATTCATGAACGAGACAGAACTCATCGTTGAGCATCTCACAAACAGAAAGGATTATAAACTACCTGGATTTATAAAGCAAAAGGTGAACCTTTGGTAAGAAAATGTGAACTCACTGAGGGCAACCCGTGCCCAGACTCGAGACAAAGTCACGAGAAATGCCCCCTTTATGAATCAAATGGTGGTTGGTGTTATTACACGCAACTTTATAAAGAGGAGGAGTGACAAATGACTGAATCAGGGAAAAATCAGGAAGAACAGATCTATGAAATCTTAGTTTCCCAGTTTGCAGATGCCAGGCATCGCACAGAATACCTCAGTGATAAAGCCCACAGTCTCTTAGGGTTCGATGGAGTTATCAACAGCATTCTGGTAGCCCTGGTAATTCTG
>JADDYB010000233.1_pt1 | contig 17217 bp, 14 predicted proteins | sample 8641941 | NCBI WGS metagenome assembly JADDYB01 (sample SAMN16275377, study PRJNA637457) | freshwater sediment metagenome | isolation source: Lake Kineret sediment | place: Israel: Lake Kineret | collected 2013
CATGGCTATTTTGACGTTATATACAACATAGTCTGGGAAACTGCAGTTCATGATTTACCTTTGGTAAAACCAAGAATAAGGGACATGCATTTACTTCTTTTTGTAAGGTTTCCCAGACTATGTTGTATATAACGTCAAAATAGCCATGTATTACTTTGTCCCTCATTCCAGCCATCTGACTCCAGGGAAGATCAGGATACTTCTTCCTCACAATAGCGGGAACATGGTTTGCAGCCTCTCCAATGATTTCAATATTTCTCATGACTGCGTCTACTGTTTTCTGACTATCTACAAAATCTTCATACGACATGTCATCAATATATTCTTCAATACGTGCCATACACTCAAGGATGTCCTGGAGGTATACCCGGTAGTCCCGTTTCATAGAGGGATCGCCTCACGCAGGATAGAGTCTTTCAACCCAGGTTTTATACCCTCTTTTAAGACGAGATCAACTCTCAACCCCAACAAATCACTCAAGTACTCTTCCAACCCAATGAAGGTAAATAATCCTACTGGCTGTGTGAACTCAACTAAGATGTCAATATCACTCTTCTTTGTCTGTTCACTACGAACATAAGACCCAAATACGCCGAGGGTCCTTACATGATATTTTTCAGTTAGGGTATCTGTGTGAGCAGATACCATCTTTTTCACTTTGTCAATTTCTTTCATAGGATTCACAGCTGTTCTATAGTATGGTGTCAATTAAATCTTTCCCTTACCTTCGCTTCCGACTCATCTCTATCATGAGAACCTGAAACTCAAGATTCCTTTAGACTGGAAAAAGCCCAAGGAAGAATTCTATGAGCAGGTGGAGGAGGATGTACTACCTCAATGCTAATACCTTTATCTTCATTAGCCTGTATTTCCTTTATTATCCTCGGAGCAAACAAAGAGATTGAAATAGGGGAAAATTCAGGTATGTTATGGTGGCGCTACTTATCTTCTACCTTTCTTAGCAATGGCTCTTTCTATCATTTTTTCCAGTTTCTTATGAAACTCTTCATCAAAAATCTTTTCCCCAGATGTTCCATACTCAATCCAAGTCTGTCCAGAGATATCTGAGGGAGGGATAGGGCTATTTTTTTCTCTTAGAGGCAGTACACGCACTCCCCAAGTTAAAGCTACTCCTAGTTCTATCATTACGTTTGGATTTTGGTCTGAAACTTCAAAAATAGCAATATCAGAACTTATTATGCTTCTCGCAATAGCATTAAACAGATGTTCGCCAAAACCTGCAGCCAGTTTTTCAAATTGCAGCTTGGCTTCATTCTTATGGCGTTTCTCGTTATACATCTTGGTTGCCTTCTGAAGATGTTTATTAATGTTATCTACCAATTTCTCAGTGTCGTAATACTGCGACTTATACTGCAACCCAAAAACTACATTTAATGTACCTTTATCTTCCCTTCTAAGAGATACAAATTCCCAATCATCATCAGTAAAACCATAAGGAGAGCCAACAGGATTAATAGGTCTTTCTGGAAGAAGTTTTCTTTCTTCGCCTTTTCCAACTTCATTCTTTTTATCCTTCATTTCATGGTATAAAAATCTTCCACGAGAGTTTACAGTTACAAAGCCAAACGTGTATGGAGCCGTTCGCATAGGTCTTAAGACATCTACAGCACCCAAGCTTTCTAAATGTTCCACAGCATCATTAATGTCGTCTGGATTTAAATTTGTCAGATTTTTTATTTGATTTCCATCTGCTTGGTCTATCTTGCTTTCAGTTAAAGATATTAATATATGAACTGCGTTTTTTTCGATAGGATTCATCTAGTGTTCCTCCCCAAGATCGATCATACCGATCATATCTCGCAATTTTTTGGACGTGGGCCTTGGGAGACCATATTCAACTGTTCCACCAAGAACATCTTTGTTGTTTTGTGCAGCGACATTCATTATGTTTGCAATATCCTTATATACCTCCACCATCTGAGTACTAAAATCAATATTGCTCAAATATTGTGATGATGGGAGTCCTTCCAGGTAATATAGAACATGCCAAATGGACTGACAGACGTTCCTAATGATTTCCCACATTAGCATTGTTTCTCCGAAATTTGAAATATATATTTCTTTACTATGTAAGCTCTTCAAGTCAAAAGTCTCCTTGTAGTCAACTTTATTGAGTTCATTCAAAAATGCAATCACTGTTCTAAACCGTCGAAGAAGTCCATGACCTGGCAGAACTGGGAAACTAGAACTCTCCACGACACAACTAGGCATTACCATCGAAATGTAGTCCAGATCATAGATAAGTTTTTCTGCATAGCCTATCCCTGCATACGTTAAAGTGATCTCGTCATTTTCGGAGCTCAGAAAGTCCGCTAATGAATATTGAACCTTGGAATTGGATATAATGAGCTGATGTGCAGGTTCCATCATCTCATTGCATGCCTTGCAAATAAGATCTCCCTTATAGCCGAAATTCTCAAGCATTGTTACGATGTCCGAGATGGTTCTTGTATTCTGCTCACCTAATCTCATAAATTGCAGAAACCTCCCTTTAATTAGGAGCCGCCCATCAGGGGAGCCCTCAACATGAAATATATTCTCAACTGGGTTGTCAACTGATCTGTTATAGCGTCTATATGGGGGAGAAATAAGTGCACGATTTAATTCATGGGGGCCAAAATCATGTTCTTCTATTCTCAATTTCAAAAGATTTGTCGCTAGAATAAGGGCATTTCTAATATTTGTACCTGCCAAGCTTTCAATGAAATCTTTTATGATTTTTCCATTTCTTTCATCAGTTAAGTATCTGTAAATTTCCTTTGCAAGCTCATAAATCTGTTTTTCTAGCTCTTCATGCAATTCTTTAGGTCTGAAGAACAGCTTGGGATTATCAATGAATTTCTTAAGTCTGTCAACGACCACATCAAATGGATCCGGTCCGCAATGGGGTTCTATGTCTACTACATTAGCAGCAACACCTACGGGCTTTGCCAGTAGCGTCTCTGGACGTAAACATACTACAAATGTATTGTTGAACCTTTTTTGGTATGAAATTACAACTTTTCGCACTGCACTTTGAAGTGCTGGACTGGCACAGTCAATATTATCAAGAATCGCAAATACACATTGTCTTTTTCCTTCATAGACACTTTCAAGTATATAACGCCAGAATCTACATTGATAGTCTAGAAAGAGGGCCGTATCTTTTTCTATCTCTTTGAATACCTCCCTACGGATAAATATCGCGTCATCATCAACAGATTTTTCCCAATTTGGACCCATCATATGTTGCATTTCATTTATTATTTTCGAGAATGCATATTCTATACCTCCTTCTGCATGTTGTCTATTTATTTCATAATTCCAAAAATCAATAAACTCAAACCTTTCAGTTGGTTTTAGTGTTTCGTATAAGTTGGAGGACATTCTATCAGATAAGTCTCTCATGAATTCATGACATGCCTTGTCAAAGTCTGACTCCTTATCGTAATCAACTTCATTGAAGTCCATCAAGATGTGCAACCTTTTCCCTTTGCACTTGGGCTGTTGGGGACAGTGCTGTGGTGTGTCTTTTGTGATTCCACATATAAGCTGAATTGACATTGTCTTACCACAACCTATTCCACCAACAAGGATGAGTACATTTTGAGGAGGGTAGACCAGTTTATTCCATAGTAATTTCTCATATAGTCCTATCTTATTTGTTCCTGGGCCTTTGATACCTATGTCTACTTCTGAATAAGATCCCATATGAGAAGGTTGTCCAAACCTCACTTCCAAAGGTTTGGCTCTTAGGACATAGTAATCAAGTAATGTTTCAAAGTCCATTCTTGGTAAGAATATTCTCTGTGTCAAACTATCCAATAGTTTTTCATCACTCAACTTAGAGTCCTGCGGAGATTCTTTTTGTATAGCCCAAATTGGCTTTTTTGTCAATCAATCACCTCCATCCCTGAAATGGAGCGCATATGGTAACTCCCATTTTTCTCAGTGTTAACCTACTCTTGAGGGTGTCTTGGTTTTTGTTATTTATAAGTTTTTTGGTTTTTGGCTGTATTGCACAGTTTATCCTTTAAATACGTCATTTGAAGCATATCGATCTCCATTATTCATTCGTGAAGATGAGTCTTTTGCAATGCAAATGGCTGATCTAAGTGTATAATGTCTATCGGCTGTTTAATCAGGAGAAGTGTGATTATTTTGAGCTCATGAGGTTGTCTCAGAAATAGTTTTTGCTGCCAAATAGGATAGTGATCAGATCAGTCCATAGATTATGGATTTTTTCCTGATATCTTCCATTTTCGTCCCCTCTATTAGTTAGATGAAAGTGAGCATCCACTCGAATACATTTTTCCCAAGAAGAAATTCTATTACTTTTTTCGCTAAAGTTGATATAGTCACAGTCATGTTTGGTTTGAATAAAGTTGATATAGTCACAGTCATGTCTTGTCTTGTTATAACCACACAGAGATTAGAAATAAATACAGTCAAAATGCAAACAAAAAACCAATGGTTGTGAAAAGAATTAAGCATTCTGGAAAACTGTAGTATAAGAATGCTAAGTGCAAACCCAGTTAAAAAACTTAGACATGCAGAAATCATAAAGACCAGTACACCTTCGTTCCGAGACTCAATTCCAAGTATCACGTAAAAAAAGGATATTGCCAGAACGAGGGAAATAAAGGCCAACGTGAAAGAATCTGCACCTGATTGTTCCAGATCAAGCCCTTTTTTTATGAGATCATGAGTGTTCCCGATGAGAAGAATGTAAATTGCGACTGCAACTGAGACGAAAACGAGACAACTTTTAAGAAATTCAAGTCTACAAAAAAACTCTTTTCCTATTGAAAATCCAAGTAAGCAAGAATTAAAGCAAATAACTCCATATATAATTGAAATGCAACCAAGACAGCGAGAAGTTACATCAAATTTCTTTTTACCAATAAGCCAAATTTGAATCATAAGAACAATAAATCCCAAAAAGAGGGAGAAATAGAGTTCTCTTATCTTAGATGCCCAGTATATCACACAACAGAATGATAGAATTGTGAGTATTCCTAGAGTTCCAAATCTTTCTCGTATTATCTTAGTTACCCTGCATTTCACAAAAAAGAGTGATAGGACTCCGAGTATTACGAGTATTTCTAGAAGTCCAAATATTTCTCTTATCTTAGGTGCCCAGCATATCACAAAAATGAATAATGGGATTGCTATTGGGATTGCTAGAATAATGGGAGATCTTAATTTGTCCCGTTTTTCTTCAATAGTTTCATTTACATCTTCTCTGATTTTTTTGATTTCTACATATATTTTCGTTGACAGTTCTTCTGTAGTCATGCTATCACTGAGTACCACACTGATCTACAATATTTAAAGATTTCGACCATTAAGTCTAGAAATCTCTGAGCGCGAATTATTTTCTCTTCTTTATTCAACTAGGGCAAGAGATAGACGCCAGTGTGTAGACGAAGAGAACTGACGTCTCAATGTAGTACATGTTCCGACTCTCTTTTCACCTTCCCGAACCTGGAAATAGTTGATATTGACCTTGAGGTGTTATCATTGGCTGAGAAAATCATTGAGGATTATAACGTGAAACCCAGAGATGCTATTCATGCTGCTTGTGCATTAAAGTACTGCAGTGGTCAGATAATAACCAATGATTCAGATTTTGATGTCATTAGGGAAATAAGAAGAAAATTCTAGAGTTTTTTTCTATTCATCGCTCCATTTTACGAACTGCTGCAAACCTATCTGTGATATCCAGTATATCATCTCGCAATGCCAATCTCCATCTCTAACATACTCTCCATCTTCATGAGACCGGTAAGTTTTTATGCACAAAAGTAATGAGAAAACGAGGAGTTGCTCATTACTCCTGGCCAGTACATTCCCTTGAGCAAGCCATGATATGGTGATCCACATGAAAGGGAAGTTGATGATGTGCCTCCTGATGTCTTCCGTCCTGTAAATACCGACATCTCATGCAACCTCTCAGTCTTGGAGTTACAAAATTGATGGAATTTGACTATACAGACTGAAAATGAACTAAAAATCTAGTTTGGGAAATATGCAACTTTACCTGCAATTTTCAGTTTAGTCTTTTGCTCAATAGTTTTTAGACTCCCCCCTCGACAAGGACACAAGAAGGGCAAGAATGACATAGCCACTGCCAACATCTGAGATTAGATTCTCGGACAAGATCCCCGACTAATTCTTGAGGATTACATTGTCCACTCTCCCGCCAACGTTTTCTCATGTGGACCCCCTTGCCAACATTTGATGTGAGAAAGACTTAAAATGACCTGAGACAACTATAAGATGAGATTTAAGAAACGGCGGAACCAACTATGAATAAGAACAATACCAGCTGTGAGACAAATAATCACTGCAGGAAAATGTACCTCAATACCCCTATTCCTTCTAGGCTTGAAACACCACCCTCCTCCCTGGTTAATCCTCCTGTAAAGACACGAAAACAAGAACTTCCGTTTAGAGAACTTAGCTGGGAAGACTTTGAGAAATTGTGCTTGCGCTTAGTGCGATTAGAAACTGATGTGGAGCACTGTCAACTTTATGGTGTACCTGGCCAGAAACAGGAGGGGATCGACATATATGCCCGGAAGAAGCTTGCAGAGAAGTACCAGATCTATCAATGTAAACGTGTAACAAATTTTGGACCATCTAAGATCAGAAAAGCAATCTCGGAATTTCTTGAAGGAGAATGGATAAACAAGGCAGATTCATTCGTTTTATGTTCAATGGAAAGTCTTAGATCAACTGGTACAGCGAATGAATTGGAAATTCAAAGTGCATTACTTAAAGAAAAAGACATTAAGCTGATACCTTGGGATAGCTGTGAACTATCAGCAAAACTGAAAGGTCAACCAGCGCTTGTTGATGACTTTTTTGGCAGAGAGTGGGTAAGGGCATTTTGTGGGGAAGAACAAGCAGAAAGATTAGGAAAAAGACTGGATGTGGGAAAAGTTATAGAATTTCGAAAAGAATTAGCGAGATTTTATAAAAACGTATTCAAGACCCATGATCCTGGATTGCTACTCCCTATGCCAGATGAAACCGAAGTGCTACCTTTGGAAGATAGATATGTACTCCCCGATATCTACGATCAGCGTGCAATTCCAATCACACATGCCCCAAGAGATAATCAATCTGGAGCTTCCGAGAATGAACCAATAGAAAGACTTATAGGCAATTCAGTTTTTGAGTACAGGCAACAACCAGGTAGATCTCAGCATCTATCTACACTGTACCGACAGCGAGAACCGATTGAAAGGTGGATAGCGACAGCGGATCGCCTCATCATTCTGGGTGGGCCGGGAAGTGGGAAAAGCACTCTCTTACGTTTTATAGCCATCGACCTATTGCAGGAATCGCCACGATTGACTTTGCTCTCACAGAAGTGGGGCCAGTTCCTTCCCATATGGGTTCCATTTGCCTTATGGACAAAATCAATATCGGAGCGAGACAGTGCGCCGTGTTCGTTGGGTGAGCTGCTACATGATTGGCTCAAAAGCTGGGATGAGGAGCGCCTCTGGCCCCTGGTCGAACAAGCCCTTGAAGACGAGAGGCTTCTGTTACTCGTAGATGGATTGGACGAGTATACAGGTGAGCAGTCTGCTGGCATTGCTATAGATCAACTTAAAGTCTTCATCGATCAACGAAATATCCCGGCAATAATTACCAGCAGGCCACGTGGCTTTGAGCGTCTTAAGATGCAAAAAACAGGGTGGCAGATAGGAGAGCTTAGTGATTTTTCTATTATTCAGCAAAAAGAGCTGTCTCGAATCTGGTTTTCCCACAGAATAAGGAACCTATATCATGATAACGCTCAAGAAGAACGTGAAATCAATTTAAGAATCGATGCTGAAAATGAAGATTTCATTAATGAGTTACAAGAATCAGCAGATTTTCGAGAATTGGCAAAAGTACCTCTTTTTCTTTGTTTGCTGATTTTTAACAGATTTCGTAATGTCCATCTCCCACGAAGTCGGTTTGAAGCTTATGACTCGCTTATTGAGTATCTTATCTCAATACATCCTAAACAAAGAAGAAAGGCTGCTTCTTTCACCATTGCATCATCTGAATTTAATGATGAGGAGACCAAGCAAATTCTTGCGCGCCTCGCTTATCATATCCAAGAGAACTTTGCAGAAGGAGTAATAAACTCAAAAGAAGCGTTAACCATCTTAGAAGACTATTTGAAAGACTGTGAATGTGGTTTTGGCTTTCGCCAGCGTGAAGCTCACCAACATAGTAGAGAGATTCTAGAAACTGGCGAAAATACCATTGGTCTCCTTGTGACATGGCCTCCCGATGAAATTGGTTTCTTTCACCGCTTATTACAAGAGTATTTAGCAGCCCATCATCTCTCTCTTATGCCTCTATCCGAACAGTTATCAATTGTGAAGCTTTACTGTGCTGATCCACAATGGTATGAAGTTATTCTTGGACTATTTCACATAACTGGCCGCATGGATGACATTAAACAGCTTGTAGACCACATCAAAGCGAAAGCTGATGAAGTTAATATAGTCGAGCGCTACACTATTGATCTCCTCCTCTGCGAAATTGCATTTGGTGATTTTAACTGCCCAGTCAGCTTGGCAAGAGAGCTTGCACATGAAGTATTTGAACAAATTGAGCTGGGATCATGGATGCCTTATCGTGAACGTCTCCTCCAGCATGTCCTGGAAGGGTTACGTTCAACAAAGGTTGAAGAGCTGGTGAAATCAAAGCTAGAGATTTGGTTCCCTTGTCGAAAAAGATGGAGACAAGGCATTTTCAGGGCAATGGGGAAGTGGCCACAGAATCCAGAAGTTTTTGAATGTTTGTGGAAAGGTATCCATGATGAAGAATCTGTAAACCAACGTGCTGCTGCAGTAGCTTTGGCAGACCTAGCAGCTGGCGATTCAGAAATTGGCGAACGCATCACTTCTCTTGCGCTCAAAGCTGTTGATCCAAAGATAAGAGCCGCTGCAATAGAAGCCCTTCTGCAGGGATGGTCGAATCATCAGGATATCGAAAGTATTTTGGAAGCAGCACGTCATTCAGGAAGTCCAGAACTGCGATTGGTAGCTATCCTCGGTAGAATAAGAATGCAGATTCATACTGAGGAGGACTGGGAGGAGTTGATTCATCTCGGTTCTCGGGAATCAGAATTGGACTTTGACTGGCAAAAAGATGTTGCCTTAGCGCTCATGACCGGATGGCCGAAGTCTCCTAAGACTAAAGAGACTTGTTTGAAGATCTCAAGAGAGGACAAGCCAGATTGGCAAAAACTCGAGAGAGACCTAGCACTTGGAATTTTACTTGAAGGTTATCCACAAGACGAAGAAGTTGCACAATTTTGTGTGGACGAGATCTGTCACAAGGAGTATCCTTTTATTTTGTTACATCATGATGCCTGGGTTTTTCTCAGCCGAAACTTCAAGGATCATCCTCAGATAGTAGAAGCAATCGATGAATGGATAACTAAGAGAGATCATTTCCCTAACGAGATTGCGATGGCTGCACTGGTGGGCGGTACTCAGAAGGCTAAAGCGAAGCTTTTATCATTGCTCGATTTACCTTTACCTCATTGGGCTGCAGAAGCCCTACTTGAAGGTTGGGGAATGCAGGATAGTGAAGTCGCCAAAGAATTGAAGAAGATAGCATTTGGTCCTGCCGTTAAAGCGTCGCAAATCGCGTATTTGCTTCCCCAGATCATCGAGGATAAGGCTGTGTGCCGAAGCAGACTTCTCGAACTACTTCAAGATCCAGGATGTATACGCCCCGACTTTGTAATGAAAGGTCTTAGAGCTCTGGGAAACACACAAGGCGATACCGAAGTCGTCGGCGTTGTCTTAGACTCAGTACTGAGTCCCCCAGGTCGAGGGGGCTTTCTTTACGAAGAGGTTATTATAGATTTGATTTTGGGATACTCATCGGACGAGCGTGTCAAAAACTTGGCGAAGCGGGAGTTGTCAAGACGTGATGGCAACTATGCGGCCGCAGCATGGGCCTATGGACAGGATGATGAAATGCGGCAAAGAATTATTGAGATAGCATGTCCTCTTCCAGTTCATCTTAGAAAAATCATTGCGGCACATCTGGGGGAGAGGGGTCTCGATGAGGAATTCGCACTGTCCTTGCTTGAGCTCTACGATCATGAGCAAGATGAGGAAGTTAAAACACAAGCCTCAATAAGCTATCATACACGTTTAAAAGCATCGAAGCGAGACACAAATTCAGCAGTTGAATCTCTGTCTAAGAGTATTGTGTGTTATGGGATTGACCACAAGGAACGGCGGCAAGCAGCGTTCTGTGGCTTGATAATATTGGATCGTTTGGATGTAATGCTCAATGCTAAGGACAGAAATTGTGCCATCTCCATCGATCCAGTACTTCGTCCAAATGCCCCTCTGTTGAAACATATTTTGCTGAATTGGGATGGTATCAAGGCTGTACTTGGTGAAGAGTTCTGGCCTAGGCTCTTTGAGTTTAGATCCGATGAATTGGGACGTTGGGATGCGTTCTGTATATTCGCTGACGAATATCCCTCTCCGCGCGATGAAGCGCTTCATTTCCTCGAAACGAGGGAAGAACGGACAGCCACATCGAATATACTACAATTCCTTGGTAGAGCATCTCCCAAAAGTCGATTGCTCCTAGAGTATTGTCTTAAAGCACTTCGAATTGGGGAGGATTGTGATTGCAATGAGGAAGTAGCAATTGTTTCAGCTGAACTATTAGGCAAACATTTTGGTGGTGATAGTGACATCCTGACACGTATGATGTCAAATTCTGCTAAAGAACTCATCCTTGAAAAGGAAATTTTCTTTCTCTGTGAAGGTTGGCCAGAGAGTAAGGAATTAGACCGTATTTTTGAGCTGATTCGCAAGAAGAAGCCACAGATGTCTTACGAGGCATATTTTCAACTTATCTGTCAAAAGAGCTCAAGTGATTTTGTTTTCCGTACTCTCATGAATGTGTTATCAGACCCCAGACGAATTCCTCAATGGCAATCACAGGTGGCTGCTCGTGCCATTCTTCGTCGTGTTCAGAAGGATGAAAGTCTCTTTACGATGCTAATGGAACATTTGAAAGATGATCCGACTCCATCGGAGAAGGCGACGATTGCAGGGCTAATTGGCACTGCACGAGGCGTTTCATCCGAACTCAAGGCGTGGCTTATTGAAGAGATAGATCAGCAGATAAATGGTAGAGGATCTCCAGAAATTGGCATTGATTGGACCATTGGCGAACCACAGCCAGTGGCACATTCTCTATTGAACCTAATTGGCTAATCTCACGTAACAAACTCTTGTACAGTAAAAAAGCTAAGAAAGGGATAGGAAAAGGAAGGATTACTTCGGATAAGGCTAATTATGCGATACTTATACTATGGTAGAAAGCTTTATAAAGGTTGCGGTCCAAAATAGTAGTATGAAGAACAAAGAAGCAGTTGAAGCTTTTGTGGCAGATCTGTCACTGCGCGGGTACTCAGACAATACGGTGAAAGCATACAGACTAACCATCGAAAGTGCCCTCAAACACAGCAGAAAGCACTTCAAGGAAGTGACAACTGCAGATCTCAAGCAGTTCCTCTTACACCTGCAGAAGGAAAAGGGTTGTTCACTGAAAACTATAAATAGGCATGCGAATGCATTGAGGTCTTTTTTCAGGAATCATGAGTTAAATACTGCAGAGAAGATTTACCTCCCCAGGGTAGAAAAGACGTTACCGACCTTTCTGAATCAGGGGGAAACTGAGAGACTCCTTTCGTGCATATCCAATGTGAGGGATTTGCTTATCATTCGGTTCCTCTACGCTTCGGGGCTGCGTGTATCTGAACTGGTAAACCTCAATAAGGAGGACCTGGAGGGGAACACGGTGAGAGTTCACTCAGGGAAGGGGAAGAAAGATAGGGTTACCTACGTCGATGATGGAACGCTCCAGTTAGTAGGAGAGTATCTAAAGGGGAGAAAGGATGATAATTCCGCTTTGTTCATCAACAGGAGGGGGAAGCGATTGAGTGAGAGGCACATTGAAACTATAGTCAAGAAGTGTGCGGTGAAGGCAGGGATCAAAAAGAAGGTGACGCCCCACACCATGAGGCATACGTTTGCTACCCACCTACTGCAGAACAATGCCAACATTGTGGTGATCCAGAATCTACTTGGTCATGCAAGTTTAGCGACGACCCAGATATACACGCACGTGACTGATGAGCACAAGAAGAATGTGTATGAGAACTCCCATCCTCTCTCAAAGAAGTGAACTCTCACTTACTTTTTTGTGAGTACTTCACTCAGGTTCCTCTCGACCGTTAACTTTATAAGATTAAATTACTCAACTATAGTATGACAGCCGAAGATAAGAAGAAGAGGAAGCCCAGGGAGGTGGAAGGACCTTTCGCATTTGTCATCACTGACGATATCCACAGGGTGAAGATTGGAGTGACGGTACCTCCTGTGGCAGTGTTGTACATGGACAAGGCCATTGATGCGGGGTACTTTGCCAACAGGTCTGATTTCGTGACTCAGGCCATGTTGTTCTTCATTGAGAGAAAACGGGAGGAGATGAATCTGGACAAATTGCTTTCACTGGATATTGATGAGTTTTACAAGTTCATGTTCAGGAAAAAAGGAGAATGAGGAGGTATTTACTGATCGAAACAGCATCATTTTTTTTCTTTCTAGTTTCGTTTTTTCTGAGAATTTCCAGAACCGGGGATCCTCAAACTGTGCAAGGCGTACATACCCCCTTCGAAGGTAAGATGTTTTCATCGTTAGGAAGGGGCCATCAAGAATTCCCTGGGTCTCCATGTAATTGAGGTCACCTGCAATAGTGTTCCGTGATATCCCTGTCTTCTGCCAAATGTCGTAGACAGTTATGAGAGGGTTACTGTAGATGCATTCCCATATCTTGAAGAAGCGGTCCATTCTTCGATACATAGGGGTCTTCACCATTTATTTCACCCCCTTTCCTCTTCCGCACTCTAAAGCAGACACGCACCCGCGCACTGCTTCATTACCTCAGAAATGGTCTTATCTACCACTTCACAGATCTTCATTTCCTGTATGACTACATCTTTTCGCAACTTGGTCACCTCTTCCAGCCTGAATCTGTGCTTTCAAGGTGGGGAGACTGCAAGAGAAGATTCAAACCGTGAAATTTCAACCATTTTTCACCCCCCTACAATCTCTCATCTTCCTCTGCAGCTCTTGAACCTTCTTTTCCTTTTCTCCTTTCTTTCCTTGTTTCCTTGGTTCCATTCGAGAGATGAGATTACTATGGGTGGAGAAAATGACACAGGAAGAAGTAACTCGAGAACTGATATGGCATGATGTCTCTTTGAGGGCAAAATCATGGGAAACGCTTTTTCTTTCAGCAAAATCGTGCCATGAAATATCATAAAAATCCAAAAAGATCAGATATAACCGCCTTAATAGAAAAATATCCAATAACTTCCTTTACATCCATACCTAAGATGTTGAAAGAGCTACTGGATCAGACTATGACATATGTAATAGAACTGAAGATGTGATCAAAGAAACTGAAGATCCTGACAAGGTAGTAGAGCATCCCCTATCCCAAGCATACCTAATCATACTTTTACCAAATACTGAATGCTCTGCAATATCCATGGCACAATTATACTCAGAGATATACTAATTTTCTCAGATAAAGTAAATGGCCAAGAAGGAATACTTTTGACTTTGAGAGCAATCTCATGATAGTATTTCATCTGTTCTACAGACTTTGAGTCCAAATTTCTTTTCTTCTCACTGAGAATAACTTTCTCTATTCTGTTGTAATGTTCATTGATTCTTCTCTCAATGTTCTTGAGGAGGTTAGTCTTCTCATTCTCAACAATCCGGTGGTAATTCTGCATTGGATAGATTAGAAGAATAGTAATGGAGATGCTATATACAATGATAATGAAAAGCTCAATGCGTGGCTGCAGGGGATTTACAACACCAAAAGAACGAAATGAAAGGAACATGACCAGCCACGTTACTAGAATCAAAACGGCAATGAGATTTATGTTTAGCCATAACTGCCCAAAGGGCTTGAATCCTCCAAATCCATCTGGATCAAATGGATTCAGGGAAAATTCATAGTGGCTTGATAATCTTCTCATAAAGAACACAAGGGAAAGCATCTTGTAGAGGAAAATCCCAACATAGAACCACATCAAGGAGGCGCATATATTGCTTGCTATCCAGGATAACGGAAACACATTGATATCGTTCCACATTACCCAATTAAGATCTCCGATAGGATTTCTATAGATGTAAGAAACAGCGATTACGAAGACGTAAGGCGGTACTGCCAGAGCATACATCCACTTTCTGTTTATCAGATTCTCGAAATCTTCCAGTGAATTACTGTAATCAATGCGTAGATTATCCTTCCGACTCCCTTTCTTTTTCTTGAGCGTCCCATTCTCGAGAATGGTATTAAGTGCTTGAGGGATAGATGAAAAGAATCTCCTAGCTAAAAAAAAGAAGCCCACGGCCACGAAAATGACTTCGACAGCTCCAATGTCCCCCACATATGGAACTAAAGGAATGCCTTCTTTCAGGAGTGCTACCTTCTCATATGGGAGAGAGTTAAGATCTATCTTCATAAGACTTCCAGAACAAAAATTCGCTACTAAGGTTGAGAGAACAAGAAAAAGCAATACTGCAAAATAGTTCTGCCATCTATCAAAGAGAAATCTGCTTAAAAAATCCTTGCGTACATCGAGATTGTGGAATTGTTCTCTTGCTATCTTTTTATCTTCCTTGATTTGTGATTCCATTTGTGTTTTTCTCATAGATGTAGTTGGTAAGATATCTTCTCGAATTCCTCCAATCCTTCAGGAGATATTGCTGCAGTGACGTGGGTGTATTGCTTCTTCATCTGACCACACTCTGTTGCTCTCCGAGGTTTGAAACATCATCACAGGGGCATTTCCACTCTGGGTGAATACATTCCTTGATCGTGCACTGAGAAAAGCTGTAGTCGTAGTCATTCCCTTCAACTTCGATGGTAAACAGGTACTCACAGGTCTTCCAGATCTCTGTGGGTTCAGAAAGAAAAGAAGGGTTCATGGTAAAACCCTCCCTAAAGACTCAATCAACAACCCACTATTTCCACAATTTCAGATAGGTTATAAGTTCTAATTTATCCACCGCTAATTGAATTAAAGTGTGTTCAGAACTCAATAGACAAATGGCATTTCACTTCGACCTGTAGGGTTCCAGGTTGTGGGTTGAGTTGGGTACTGAATTTTGCTCTATTTTTCCAATGACCTTTCACCTTCGTCCTCCATTTTCGGAACTCGGTGGATAAATAGATATTCAACTCAATTCATGGTTTTTTGAATCGTGGGTTAGAACTGAGTGGGAGCACATATTTTTCTTAGAGTGAGAAAGCTCTCTTTCCAGGTGTTACCGATCCCAAATTCACTGCATGTCATTCATTCACCTTTTTTCTCGATTCTTGTTCTGGTGATGAATTTCCAAGTTTTCGGTCCCTTCACCATCTGTCTCGTTACCTTTCAGTGTTTTCTCATACTTCGAGAGAATAAGTCCTCCTGAAAGCGCAACCAAAAGTATTAATACTATGACTATTTGATGTGTTTCGTGCGAAACCCGGTGAATTGCAAAAGAATCAGCATAGCAGAGAGCAATCACTAGTAATATACACAGTAACCATGGCAGATATCGTTTCTTTCCACGGAGATTTCGGATGTGAGATAACAAGATTTTTCTCAGCTGTTCTTTCTTTTTTTCATCCATGTTTAAACCTCCTTTGCCTTACCATGACTTCGCATTTCGAGAAGAACCACCTCCTGATCCGCTTCCCGAAGAGCCACTAGATCCAGGTACGTTACTACCGGACTGTCCCGAAGAGCTGTTAGATTGGTCCTGTTTTTTCTTTTCACTCATATCATAGGCCATCAGAAAGTTGGCAGGAGCATATTTCCTCCAGTCATCACCATATCGAGCCTGAAGCATATAGATATTCACATCAAGAATAGCATTGAACGCTTCTTCCTCGCAATCTGCACCCATCTCCAATAGATTTGCCCAGTACTCTGCTCTCGCGAACAATTCTCTGAACTCTGTATCGTTGTTCCACAATTCATAGTAGAACTCTGCAGCTTCGCTAAGTTGGTTGTACATGACTCCAAAAGCAGCGCCCGCTAAAGTAGTTCCTAATATCCCCATCCCAGCCGCAGCAGCTCCTAGACTTGCGCCAGCGCCAACACCTACGCTAAGATTGCTATTTCCCGTCCTATTACTTTTTATCCATCCACCCCACTTTGACATCATTCTGATTATTCTTTCCTGCAACCAGAGTGCCATTTCCCTTGATGTTCCTTCATAATTAATAGTGCCTGAGTGAACATCTTGCACCCACTCCCGCTTGATGTATTCACGACCATCAAGGTCAATAAACTTCAACGGGTTATTGGCGCAGTAGGTGTATCTATTCAGTGTCTTGGGGTTATTGGTGCTCCCGGGGGTCTGGTCTCTCGTCAGGAATCGACCTATTTCAGGATCGTAGTAGCGAGCACCGTAATAGTAGAGGCCAGTCGAATCCGTTTCCTTACCTTCGAAAAGGTATTTCTCTTTATCTCCCCCTACCACACTCTCTCCAAAGGGCGTGTACTGCACATCAGTGACTACATTCCCCGATTCATCTGTTACGAGTCTCGTCGACCCCAGATGATCAGTGTGATAGTAGTTCGTCAACCCGTCAACCTTCTTGGTTATTCTGCCAGTAGGACCGTACAGGTAGGTAGCCGTCTGGCTGGTGGACAGGTTCTTCTCATAAATGACGTTTACTCCACAGTACACGTAGATGGTAGTTTGATACTCCTGGAGAGATTCTACCCATTCCGTTTTCTTGATCCTGCAACCATCCCCGTCGTAATGGTACTGAGAGAGCAGCTGTTGATTCTTCTCTACCTGTACCAGCTGATTTTTCCTGTCACGGGTGTAGGACCAGGTTGTGGCGCTGTCTGTTTTTGTCAGAGTGTTCCCCATTAAATCGTAGGTGTAGGTGGTACCATCAGTAATGGAGAGGAGTTCATTCATGGAGTTGTAGGTGGAGATATGGTCGTTTGAGGAAATGCGATTTCCCACAGCATCGTATGAATAGGTCAAGAAACCGTAATCGCCCTGGGCCGATACTAACTGGTCTAACCAATCATAGGCAAAGGTTTCTTGAGACTGCACCCACTGCTGGTCTTTCAAC
>JADDYB010000234.1_pt1 | contig 17142 bp, 11 predicted proteins | sample 8641941 | NCBI WGS metagenome assembly JADDYB01 (sample SAMN16275377, study PRJNA637457) | freshwater sediment metagenome | isolation source: Lake Kineret sediment | place: Israel: Lake Kineret | collected 2013
AAATCGATCTTCAAGATGGCCGACTCCGGTGCCCGCGGTTCGGTGGCGCAGATCCGCCAGCTGGCCGGGATGCGCGGCCTGATGGCCAAACCGGACGGCTCGATCATCGAGACGCCGATCACGGCCAATTTCCGTGAAGGTCTGAACGTCCTGCAGTACTTCATTTCGACGCACGGCGCGCGCAAGGGCCTGGCCGACACCGCGCTGAAGACGGCGAACTCGGGCTATCTGACTCGACGCCTGGTCGACGTGACCCAGGATCTCGTCGTGACCGAGGACGATTGCGGCACGACCAACGGGGTGGCGATGAGGGCCCTGGTCGAGGGTGGCGAGGTGATCGAGGCGCTGCGTGATCGCATCCTGGGCCGGGTGGCGGCGCAGGACGTCATCAATCCCGACACGCAGGACGTCCTGTACGCGGCAGCAACGCTGTTCGACGAGGACGCGGTCGAACGCATCGAGCAGCTCGGCATCGACGAGGTCAAGGTCCGAACCCCGCTCAGCTGCGATACCCGCTACGGCATCTGCGCCAAGTGCTACGGCCGCGATCTTGGCCGGGGCTCGCTGGTCAACGTCGGCGAGGCGGTCGGCGTGATCGCCGCCCAGTCGATCGGCGAACCCGGAACGCAGCTGACGATGCGCACCTTCCACATCGGCGGCGCGGCCTCGCGCGCAGCGGTCGCCTCCGGTGTGGAGGCAAAGAGCAACGGCACAGTCCGCTTCAGCGCCCAGATGCGCTATGTGACCAACGCCAAGGGTGAACAGGTGGTTATCTCCCGCTCCGGCGAGGCGATCGTCACCGACGAGGCCGGTCGCGAGCGCGAGCGGCACAAGGTGCCCTACGGCGCCACGCTGCTGGCAAGCGACGGCAAGTCCGTCAAGCCCGGTGCCGCACTGGCCAGCTGGGATCCGCTGACCCGTCCGATCATCACCGAGTACGCCGGAACGGTGAAGTTCGAGAACGTCGAGGAAGGCGTGACGGTGGCCAAGCAGATCGACGAGGTTACCGGCCTATCGACGCTGGTCGTGATCGATGCCAAGCGTCGCGGCGCGGCGTCCAAGGGCGTACGGCCGCAGGTCAAGCTGACCAACGAGGTGGGCGAGGAAGTGAAGATCCCTGGCACCGACCACGCGGTAACGATCAGTTTCCCGGTCGGCGCGCTGATCGTGGTGCGTGACAGCCAGCAGGTCGCCGTCGGCGAGGTGCTGGCGCGCATTCCGCAGGAGTCGCAGAAGACGCGCGACATCACGGGGGGTCTGCCTCGCGTGGCGGAGCTGTTCGAGGCGCGCTCGCCCAAGGATGCCGGCATGCTGGCCGAAGTCACGGGCACGGTCTCGTTCGGCAAGGACACCAAGGGCAAGCAGCGGCTGATCATCGCGGATCTCGACGGCAAGGAAAGCGAGTTCCTGATCCCGAAGGACAAGCACGTGCTGGTGCACGATGGCCAGGTGGTGAACAAGGGCGAACTGATCGTTGACGGCCCTGCCGACCCGCACGACATCCTGCGGCTGATCGGCATCGAGGCTCTGGCGCGCTACATCGTCGACGAAGTGCAGGATGTGTATCGGCTGCAGGGCGTGAAGATCAACGACAAGCACATCGAGGTGATCGTTCGCCAGATGCTGCGCCGGGTGCAGATCACCGACGCCGGCGACGCGCCGTTCATCCCGGGCGAGCAGGTGGAGCGCTCGGAGTTGCTCGACGAGAACGACAAAGCGATCGCCAAGAGTGGTCGGCCGGCGTTGTACGACAACATCCTGCTCGGCATCACCAAGGCCTCGCTGTCGACCGATTCGTTCATTTCGGCGGCGTCGTTCCAGGAGACCACTCGCGTGCTGACTGAGGCCGCGATCATGGGCAAACGGGACGAACTGCGCGGCCTGAAGGAGAACGTGATCGTCGGCCGTCTGATCCCGGCCGGGACGGGGCTCGCCTTCCACCGCGCGCGCAAGGAGAAGGAGGAGTTCGAGGCTGCCGAGCGCGACGCGCTGGCGGCGCTCGAGGCGAGCGGGCGGGCCGCCGAGGAGGCGCTCGAGGTGGCTGACGAAGGCGATGCCGGCGCCGGCGAGGAGGCGCCCGGCGCGCAGTAAGCCCCGGCGCTGCCTCCTCTAATTGGGCGGGACCGGTGGCCGGCAGACTGCCGGCCGATCCAGCCGGCGCGGTCGGCCCGCCGGCTGGACTTGACTTGACTTGACACTCTAGAGCCAATCGTCGGAGAATCTCAGGCTCTGCGGATCCGTTTCTCGGATTCGGCGCTCTTTGCTCCCGGCGGTCGGCGACTGCCGGGTGTTCCGCTGGGGCGCTGGACCGGTGTGCCGGCTCCGCAGCCCGCGTCGCGGCCGCAGGTGGCCGGACGCTTCGACAGATCAAGCGAACACGGAACCAGGCGAACCACCTTTATGCCGACCATCAACCAGCTCGTGCGCAAGCCTCGTGTCATCGAGGGCGTCAAGAGCAAGAGCCCGGCGCTGAAGAACAGCCCGCAGAAGCGCGGCGTCTGCACGCGCGTCTACACGACCACGCCCAAGAAGCCCAACTCGGCGCTGCGCAAGGTGGCGAAAGTCCGCCTGACCAACGGCTTCGAGGTGATCTCCTACATCGGCGGCGAGGGTCACAACCTGCAGGAGCACTCGGTGGTGCTGATCCGCGGCGGCCGCGTCAAGGACCTTCCTGGCGTGCGCTACCACATCGTGCGCGGATCGCTCGACACGCAAGGCGTCAAGGATCGCAAGCAGTCGCGCTCCAAGTACGGCGCCAAGCGTCCGAAGGCAGCCTGACACCCATTTTTTCCGGCCGACCTTGCCGACAGGCGAGGGGCCGAGTAAGTCGCGGCCCGTTTCCATGGGGTCGCATCGTGCGGCGTGAGGCCGCTTGAGACTGAAGACCAGAGGTAAAGAAAATGCCGCGTCGCCGCGAGGTTCCAAAGCGCGAGATCCTGCCGGATCCGAAATTCAACAGCTCCGAACTGACCAAGTTCGTCAACGTGATCATGCTCGACGGCAAGAAGGCCGTCGCCGAGCGGATCGTCTATGGCGCGCTCGACCAGATTGCCAAGAAGAGCGGCAAGGATGCGCTCGAGGTGTTCACGCTGGCGATCAATAACGTCAAGCCGATGGTCGAGGTGAAGAGCCGCCGGGTCGGCGGCGCCAACTACCAGGTTCCGGTCGAAGTCCGGCCGGTGCGGCGGTTGGCGCTGGCCATGCGCTGGCTGCGCGAAGCGGCGAAGAAGCGCGGCGAGAAGTCGATGCCGCTTCGGCTCGCCGGCGAACTGGCCGAGGCGGCCGAGGGCCGCGGCGGAGCAATGAAGAAGCGTGAGGAAGTGCATCGCATGGCCGAGGCGAACAAGGCGTTCGCCCACTTCAGGTTCTAGGTAACCCGGGTAGGCGCGGCGAGCGTTGTTCGCCGCGCGTTTCAAGTTTCAGGAAGGCTTTATGCCACGCAAGACTCCCATCGATCGCTATCGGAACATCGGCATCTCGGCGCATATCGACGCCGGCAAGACGACGACGACCGAGCGCATCCTCTTCTACACCGGGGTCAACCACAAGATCGGCGAGGTGCACGACGGCGCCGCGACGATGGACTGGATGGAGCAGGAGCAGGAGCGCGGCATCACGATCACATCGGCGGCCACGACCACCTTCTGGCGCGGCATGGACCTGTCCTTCCCGGAGCACCGGATCAACATCATCGACACGCCCGGCCACGTCGACTTCACGATCGAGGTCGAGCGCAGCATGCGCGTGCTCGACGGCGCCTGCATGGTGTACTGCGCGGTCGGCGGCGTGCAGCCGCAGTCGGAAACGGTTTGGCGGCAGGCGAACAAGTACAAGGTGCCGCGCCTGGCGTTCGTCAACAAGATGGATCGCACAGGGGCCAACTTCTTCAAGGTCTACGAGCAGATGCGCTCGCGGCTGAAGGCCAACCCAATCCCGATCCAGGTGCCGATCGGCGCCGAGGAGAACTTCAAGGGCGTGGTCGATCTGGTCAAGATGAAGTCGATCATCTGGGACGAGGCCAGCCAGGGCATGAAGTTCGAGTACGGCGAGATCCCGGCCGAACTCGTCGACACGTGCAACGAGTGGCGCGAGAAACTGGTCGAGGCCGCGGCCGAGGCGAACGAAGCGCTGATGAACAAGTACCTCGAGACCGGCGAGTTGACCGAGGCCGAGATCAAGCAGGGCCTGCGGGCGCGGGCGATCGCCAGCGAGATCACGCCGATGCTGTGTGGCTCGGCGTTCAAGAACAAGGGCGTGCAGGCAATGCTGGACGCCGTGGTCGAGTTCCTGCCGAGCCCGGTCGACATCCCGCCGGTGGCCGGAACCGACGATCACGAACGGCCGGTGGAGCGCAAGGCGGACGACAGCGAGAAGTTCGCCGCGTTGGCATTCAAGATCATGACCGACCCTTACGTCGGCCAGTTGATCTTCTTCCGCGTGTATTCGGGCGTGATCAACTCAGGCGACACCATCTACAACCCGATCAAGGGCAAGAGGGAGCGCGTCGGTCGCCTGCTGCAGATGCACGCCAACGAACGCGCGGAAATCAAGGAGGTTCGCGCAGGAGACATCGCGGCTGCAGTGGGGCTGCGCGAGGCGACGACCGGCGACACGCTGTGCGACCCCGCGCATGTGATCACGCTGGAGCGAATGGTGTTTCCGGAGCCGGTGATTTCGCAGGCCGTCGAGCCGAAGACGAAGGCCGACCAGGAGAAGATGGGCATCGCCCTGAACCGGCTGGCGCAGGAGGATCCTTCCTTCCGGGTGCACACGGATGAAGAATCGGGCCAGACCATCATTTCCGGGATGGGCGAGCTGCACTTGGAGATTCTCGTTGACCGCATGAAGCGCGAGTTCAACGTCGAGGCGACAGTGGGCAAGCCCCAGGTTGCCTACCGGGAGACGATCCGCAAGGCGGTCGAGAACGCCGAAGGCAAGTTCATCAAGCAGTCGGGCGGTCGCGGCCAGTATGGCCACGTGGTGCTGAAACTCGAGCCGCAAGAGCACGGCAAGGGGTTCGAATTCGTCGACGCGATCAAGGGTGGTGTCGTCCCGCGCGAGTACATCCCGGCCGTTGAAAAGGGCGTGAACGAGACGCTGAAGGCCGGTGTCCTCGCTGGCTATCCGGTGGTCGACGTCAAGGTCACGCTGCACTTCGGTTCGTACCACGAGGTCGACTCGAACGAGAACGCGTTCAAGATGGCCGCCTCGATCGGTTTCAAGGACGGCATGCGCGCGGCAAGCCCGGCGCTGCTGGAGCCGATCATGGCGGTCGAGGTCGAGACGCCCGAGGAGAAGATGGGCGACGTGATGGGCGATCTGTCTTCGCGCCGCGGCGTGATCCAGGGCATGGATGACATCGCGGGTGGCGGTGGCAAGGCGATCAAGGCCGAGGTGCCGCTGGCCGAGATGTTCGGTTATTCGACGACGCTGCGGTCGCTGACCCAGGGCCGTGCCACCTACACGATGGAATTCAAGCACTACGCCGAGGCGCCGAAGAACGTCGCCGAGGCGGTGATCTCGGCCAAGGCGAAGTAACGCATCCAGGCATCAACAACCGTTCTTTAGCAAGAGGACATCATGGCAAAGGGCAAGTTTGAGCGGACGAAGCCGCACGTGAATGTGGGGACGATTGGGCACGTGGATCATGGGAAGACCACGCTGACGGCGGCCATCACGCTGGTGCTGAGCAAGAAGTTTGGCGGCGAGGCCAAGGCGTACGACCAGATTGACGCGGCGCCGGAGGAGAAGGCGCGCGGCATCACGATCAACACGGCGCACGTCGAGTACGAGACGGCCAAGCGGCACTATGCGCACGTGGACTGCCCGGGGCACGCCGACTACGTCAAGAACATGATCACGGGTGCGGCGCAGATGGACGGTGCCATCCTGGTGGTGTCGGCGGCCGATGGCCCGATGCCGCAGACGCGCGAGCACATCCTGCTGGCCCGCCAGGTGGGGGTGCCGTACATCATCGTCTACATGAACAAGTGCGACATGGTCGACGATGCCGAGCTGCTCGAGCTGGTGGACATGGAAGTGCGCGAACTGCTGTCGAAGTACGAGTTCCCGGGCGATGCCATTCCGATCATCAAGGGGTCGGCCAAGATGGCGCTGGAGGGCGACAAGGGCGAGCTGGGCGAGCAGTCGATCTTCAAGCTGGCCGACGCGCTGGATTCGTACATCCCGACGCCGGAGCGGGCCATTGACCAGCCGTTCCTGATGCCGATCGAGGACGTGTTCTCGATCTCGGGGCGCGGCACGGTGGTCACCGGCCGGATCGAGCGCGGGGTGGTGAAGGTCGGCGAGGAGATCGAGATCGTCGGCATCCGGCCGACGGTGAAGACCACCTGCACGGGCGTGGAGATGTTCCGCAAGCTGCTCGACCAGGGGCAGGCGGGGGATAACGTTGGCGTGCTGCTGCGTGGCACCAAGCGGGAAGAGGTCGAGCGGGGTCAGGTGCTGGCCAAGCCGGGCTCGATCACGCCGCACACCAAGTTCAAGGCCGAGGTGTATGTGCTGTCCAAGGAAGAGGGCGGGCGGCACACGCCGTTCTTCAACGGCTACCGGCCGCAGTTTTACTTCCGCACCACCGACGTGACCGGCTCGATCCAGCTGCCGGCGGGCACGGAGATGGTGATGCCGGGCGACAACATCACGATGGACGTGGCGCTGATTGCGCCCATCGCGATGGAGGAAGGGCTGCGCTTCGCCGTGCGTGAAGGCGGCCGCACCGTCGGCGCCGGCGTCGTCGCAAAAATCGTCGAGTAAGCACTGGATCAGCGCAGGGGTATAGCTCAACTGGCAGAGCGTCGGTCTCCAAAACCGAAGGTTGGGGGTTCGATTCCCTCTGCCCCTGCCACAGTAACCAGGGCGCCGCGGCGGGCGAATGAATGGCCGCCGTGTCGCTCGGCGGAACACGGATGACTACACAGAACATCGAAACGGTGGCAAGCAAGACTGCCTCGGCCCTGGTGGCCCTGGCGGTGGCGGCCGTGCTCGCCGGCGTGCTCGGCTTCAGCTTCATGACCGACCAGCCGATGCTGACCCGAGTCGGCATCCTCGTGGGCGGAATCCTGCTGGGCATTGGCATCGCCTGGTTCTCGCCGCCGGGCAAACGCTTTCTCGGCTTCGCCCGCGAGGCGTATGACGAGACCCGACGTGTCGTCTGGCCGACCCGCAAGGAGACGGTGAACATGACCGGCATCGTCTTTGCGCTGGTCGTGGTGATGGCGCTGTTCCTTTTCATCGTCGACAAGCTTCTCGAGTGGGGCCTGTACGACCTGCTGCTGGGGTGGAAGTGATGAGCGAGGCGGCGACGACCCCCGAGGCCGCGAAGACCGGCGGCGCCAAGCGCTGGTACGTGGTCCACGCCTATTCGGGCATGGAAAAGAGCGTGGCCAAGGCGCTGCAGGAGCGGGTCGACCGCGAGGGCTTGCAGTCACAGTTCGGCCGCATCCTGGTGCCCACCGAAGAGGTCGTCGAGGTCAAGGGCGGCAAGAAGGCAATCACCGAGCGGCGCCTGTACTCGGGCTACGTGATGGTCGAGATGGAAATGACCGACGAAGCCTGGCATCTGGTCAAGAGCACGCCCAAGGTGACCGGTTTCCTCGGCGGCAGCGCCAACCGGCCGTCGCCGCTGCCGCAGCGCGAAGTCGACGAGATCCTTCAGCGCATGCAGGAGGGCTACGAGAAGCCGAAGCCGAAGGTACTGTTCGAGGTCGGCGAGATGGTGCGCGTCAAGGACGGTCCGTTTGCCGATTTCAACGGCAATGTCGAGGAAGTGAACTACGACAAGAGCCGGGTTCGCGTGTCGGTGACCATCTTCGGGCGCTCGACGCCGGTGGACCTGGAGTTCGGTCAGGTCGAGAAGGTCTGAGTCCGTTTGTTCTGCCGCCCCAAGCGGCCGCAGTTCGACCCGCGTCAGAGGTCGCGCAGTGTGCAGTTGAACCGAGGAGTCGAAGTAGGGTCCGCCCGAACCGACGTTTGCACTCAAGGAGCTTTCTAGATGGCGAAGAAGATAGTCGGCTTCATCAAGCTGCAGGTGCCGGCCGGCAAGGCCAACCCGTCCCCGCCGATCGGCCCGGCGCTCGGCCAGCGCGGCCTGAACATCATGGAGTTCTGCAAGGCGTTCAATGCCCAGACCCAGGGCGTTGAACCGGGCCTGCCGATCCCGGTGGTGATCACCGCCTACGCGGACAAGAGCTTCACCTTCGTGATGAAGACTCCGCCGGCGACGATCCTGATCAAGAAGGCAGCGAAGATCGAGAAGGGTTCGCAGCGGCCACACACCGACAAGGTCGGCAAGATCACGCGGGCGCAGGCCGAGGAAATCGCAAGGACCAAGATGCCCGACCTCACCGCGGCCGATCTCGACGCGGCGGTGCGCACCATCGCCGGCTCCGCCCGCAGCATGGGCATCACGGTGGAGGGCGTCTAAATGCCGCGGCTTTCCAAGCGAACCAAGGCAATCCGCGCCAAGGTCGAACTGAACAAGAGCTATCCGATCAACGACGCGCTGTCGCTGATCAAGCAGACGGCAACCGCCAAGTTCGACGAGTCGGTCGACGTGGCGGTGGTGCTCGGCGTCGACGCGAAGAAGTCCGACCAGGCAGTGCGGGGCTCGGTGGTCCTGCCCGAAGGTACCGGCAAGGCGGTCCGCGTCGCGGTCTTCACGCAGGGCGCGAAGGCTGACGAGGCCAAGGCCGCCGGCGCCGACGTGGTCGGCTTTGACGACCTGGCGGCCAAGGTCAAGGAAGGATTCATGGACTTCGACGTCGTGATCGCATCGCCCGATGCGATGCGTGTCGTCGGCCAGCTGGGCCAGATCCTCGGACCCCGCGGCCTGATGCCGAATCCGAAGGTCGGAACGGTCACGGCCGACGTCGCCGGTGCGGTGAAGAACGCCAAGGCCGGCCAGGTTCAGTTCCGTTCCGACAAGGGCGGGATCGTCCATTGCACGATCGGCCGCGCTTCGTTCGAAGCCGGACGTCTGCGCACCAATCTGGCGGCGCTGGTCGACGCGCTGAACAAGGCCAAGCCGGCATCGAGCAAGGGCGTGTTCGTGCGCAAGATTTCGCTGTCCTCGACGATGGGCATCGGTGTGCGCATCGACCAGGCCAGCCTTAACGCGTAACAGAGGAATACGGGGTCCGGCAACGGCCGGGCCCGAACAGGGCTTTGGGCAGCGCCGTCGTCAACGGCGGCGCGGCTGTCAAAGACCGCTGGAAGAAGGTCGAGCCCCGGACGTACAGCGTCCAGCGTGAAGTGTCCGGGCTCGACTTCGTTAATTCCCGGCAGTTGCGGAAAGCGCGCACGCTCGACGCCAGGCGCTTGACGCTCAACGAACCGGATCCAGCGCAGACGGTGAACCCGAAGAGAGTTTTTGCGTTGTGCGCTCCGCAGGGGGCAAGCGGCTCAAGGGCGTCTCGGTTGGTCGCCGGGTTTTGAACCGGTGCGAACGCCGCAAGGCAAGCACCAATTGAGTAGATGGAGCCAGTACCGTGGGTATGAACCGGCAGCAGAAGGCGGCCAAGGTCGAGGAAGTCTCCGCCCTTGTGGCGAAGGCGCACACGATCGTCGTGGCCGAATACCGTGGTCTGGATGTGGGCTCGGTCACCAAGCTGCGCAGACAGGCGCGCAGCCAGGGTGTCCAGTTGCGGGTGCTCAAGAACACCCTGGCGCGTCGCGCTGTCAGTGGTACGGCATTCGCCGGCCTGTCCGACAAGCTTGTCGGACCGCTGGTGTATGGCTTTTCCGCTGATCCGGTCGCGGCCGCCAAGGTCCTTGCCGCCTTCGCGAAGGACAACGACAAGCTCGTGCTCAAGGGCGGCGCGATGCCCAACTTCGTCATGGACGAGGCGGGCGTCAAGTCGCTGGCAACGATGCCCAGCCGCGAGGAACTGCTCGCCAAGCTGATGGCAACGATGCAGGCGCCGATCGGTCAGTTCGTGCGTACGCTGAACGAGGTGCCCGCGCGCTTCGTCCGTACGCTGGCAGCCGTCCGCGACGCCAAGGAGCAGGTCGCCGCCTGAGCCCCATCCGGAAACCAAATCACACGTTCACAACGCATCAGGAGTTTTGCAATGGCACTTTCGAACACGGAAATCCTCGACGCGATCGCCGCCAAGTCGGTGCTCGAGGTCAGCGAACTGATCAAGATGATGGAAGAGAAGTTCGGCGTTTCGGCCGCGGCCGCCGCAGTTGCGGTGGCCGCGCCGGCGGCCGGCGGCGCGGCGGCGGTGGTCGAGGAGCAGACCGAGTTCACGGTCGTGCTTGCCGAGACCGGCCCCAACAAGGTCAACGTCATCAAGGCGGTGCGCGAACTGACCGGCCTGGGGCTGAAGGAGGCGAAGGATCTGGTCGATGGCGCGCCCAAGCCCGTGAAGGAGGGCGTTAACAAGGCCGACGCTGAAGCCGCCAAGAAGAAGCTGGAAGACGCCGGCGCCAAGGTGCAGGTCAAGTAAGTGCTGGACGGCGGCCGCGGCAATGCCTCGGCCGCCTCGAAGTCTTCCGCGGAAGGCTTCGATGTCCGCTTGGCGCCGAGGTGCTGGCCGAGCGCACATCAAAGTCTTCCCCTGATGAGCGAACAACTTGCGCGGCAGATCGCCACGCGGGGTGTATGCCCCGCGTGGCTCTTTGCGCCCCGGTTGCCCGAGCATCTTTGATGTCCTCCTGAACGGAGCGCCCATGCCGTACTCGTTCACTGAAAAGAAACGCATCCGCAAGAGCTTCGCCAAGCGGCCGGCCGTGCAGGCCGTGCCCTTTTTGCTGGCGACCCAGCTCGAGTCCTACATGCAGTTCCTGCAGGCCGATGTGCCGCCCTCGCAGCGCAAGCCGGAAGGCCTGCAGGCAGCGTTCCTGTCGATCTTCCCGATCTCGAGCCACAACGGAATGGCGCGGCTCGAGTTCGGCGGCTTCAACCTGGGCGATCCCCCCTTTGACGTCAAGGAGTGCCAGCAGCGCGGCCTGACCTTCGCCTCGCCGCTGCGCGCCAGGGTACGACTGGTGATCATGGACCGCGAAGCGTCGAAGCCGACGGTCAAGGAAGTCAAGGAGCAGGAGGTCTACATGGGCGAGATTCCGCTCATGACGACTACCGGCTCGTTTGTCATCAACGGCACCGAAAGGGTGATCGTCTCCCAGCTGCACCGCTCGCCGGGCGTGTTCTTCGAGCATGACCGCGGCAAGACGCACTCGAGCGGCAAGCTGCTGTTTTCGGCGCGTGTAATCCCCTACCGCGGTTCGTGGCTCGACTTCGAGTTCGACCCGAAGGACGTCGTCTACTTTCGCGTCGACCGTCGTCGCAAGATGCCGGCGACGATCCTGCTGAAGGCCATCGGCCTGACGCCGGAGCAGATCCTGGCGCATTTCTTCTCCTTCGACGCCTTCATGCTGTCGGCGAGCGGCGGTGCGCAGATGGAACTGATCGCCGAGCGGATGCGCGGTGAGACGGCGCGTTTCGACATCGTCGACAAGACGGGCAAGGTGATCGTCGCCCGCGACAAGAGGATCAATGCCAAGCACATCCGCGACATGGAAGCGGCGGGCATGAAGCGCATCGAGGTGCCCGACGACTACCTGGTCGGGCGCGTGCTGGCAGGCAGCGTGATCGACGGCGACACCGGCGAGGTGCTGGCCAATGCCAACGACGAGCTCACCGAAGAGCTGCTCGGCAAGCTGCGCGCCGCCAGCGTCAAGGAGATCCGCACCATCTACACCAACGATCTCGACCAGGGGCCGTTCATCTCCAACACCCTGCGCATCGACGAGTCGATGGACCAACTCGGCGCGCGCATCGCCATCTACCGCATGATGCGGCCGGGTGAGCCGCCGACCGAGGAGGCTGTCGAGACGCTGTTCCGGCGCCTGTTCTTCGATGACGAGACCTACGACCTGTCGCGCGTCGGCCGGATGAAGGTCAACAGCCGGTTCGGTCGCTCGGAGATCACCGGGCCGATGGTGCTCTCCCATGAGGACATCATCGACACGATGAAGGTACTGGTCGAGCTGCGCAACGGGCGCGGCGAGATCGACGACATCGATCACCTCGGCAACCGCCGCGTGCGCTGCGTCGGCGAACTGGCGGAAAACCAGTTCCGCGCCGGCCTGGTGCGCGTCGAGCGCGCGGTGCGCGAGCGATTGGGCCAGGCCGAGACCGAGAACCTGATGCCGCACGACCTGATCAACTCCAAGCCGATCAGCGCGTCGATCCGCGAGTTCTTCGGCAGTTCGCAGCTGTCGCAGTTCATGGACCAGACGAACCCGTTGTCGGAGATCACGCACAAGCGGCGCGTTTCCGCGCTCGGACCCGGCGGACTGACGCGCGAGCGCGCCGGCTTCGAGGTGCGCGACGTGCACCCGACCCACTACGGCCGCGTCTGCCCGATCGAGACGCCGGAAGGCCCGAACATCGGTCTGATCAACTCGCTCGCCTTGTACGCACGGCTGAACGAGTACGGCTTCCTCGAGACGCCCTACCGGCGGGTCGAAGGCGGCCGGGTCACCAACGAGATCAGCTACCTGTCGGCGATCGAGGAGCACAAGTACGTGATCGCGCAGGCCAACGCGCCGCTCGACAAGAACGGACGTTTCCAGGACGAGCTGGTCAGCTGCCGCGAGAGCGGCGAGTTCGTGCTGATGAGCCCGGAGCGGATCGACTTCATGGACGTCGCACCGAGCCAGATCGTCTCGGTGGCCGCCTCGCTGATTCCGTTCCTCGAGCATGACGACGCCAACCGGGCGCTGATGGGCTCGAACATGCAGCGGCAGGCCGTGCCCTGCCTGCGGCCGGAGAAGCCCTTCGTCGGCACCGGTGTGGAGCGCACCGTCGCGGTCGACTCGGGCACCACCGTGCAGGCGCTGCGCGGCGGGGTGGTCGACTATGTCGATGCGGACCGCATCGTCGTGCGCGTCAACGAGAAGGAGAACGTCGCCGGCGGCGTCGGCGTCGACATCTACAACCTGGTCAAGTACACGCGCAGCAACCAGAACACCAACATCAACCAGCGGCCGATCGTGAAGAAGGGCGATGTCATCGCCAAGGGCGACGTCATCGCCGACGGTGCCTCGACCGATCTCGGCGAACTGGCGCTCGGCCAGAACATGCTGGTCGCATTCATGCCGTGGAACGGCTACAACTTCGAGGACTCGATCCTGATCTCGGAGCGGGTGGTGGCCGACGATCGCTTCACCTCGATCCACATCGAGGAGCTGAACGTCGTCGCCCGCGACACCAAGCTGGGCTCCGAGGAGATCACCCGCGACATCTCCAACCTGTCGGAAAGCCAGCTCGCGCGGCTCGACGACTCCGGCATCGTCTATATCGGCGCCGAGGCGCAGGCCGGTGACGTGCTGGTCGGCAAGGTGACGCCCAAGGGCGAGACGCAGCTCACGCCGGAGGAGAAGCTTCTGCGCGCGATCTTCGGCGAGAAGGCCTCCGACGTTAAGGACACCTCGCTGCGCGTGCCCTCGGGCATGAACGGCACGGTGATCGACGTGCAGGTGTTCACCCGCGAGGGTATCGAGCGCGACAAGCGCGCCCAGCAGATCATCGACGACGCGCTCAAGCGCTATCGCCAGGATCTCAACGACCAGCTGCGCATCGTCGAGGCGGATGCCTTTGTCCGCATCGAGAAGCTGCTGCTGCGCAAGGAGGCCACCGGCGGCCCGCGCAAGATCGCCAAGGGCACGGTGGTCACCAAGGACTATCTCGACTCGCTGGAGAAGTACCACTGGTTCGATATCCGCCTCGCCGACGAGGCGGCGGCGGCGCAGCTCGAGGCGCTCAAGGAGTCGATCGAGGCCAAGCGCAAGTCCTTCGACGAAGCCTTCGAGGACAAGCGCCGCAAGCTGACCCAGGGCGACGAACTGCCGCCCGGCGTGCTGAAGATGGTCAAGGTCTACCTCGCGGTGAAGCGGCGCCTGCAGCCCGGCGACAAGATGGCCGGCCGCCACGGCAACAAGGGCGTGGTGTCGAAGATCGTGCCGGTGGAGGACATGCCGCACATGGCCGACGGCACGCCGGTCGACATCGTCCTGAATCCGCTCGGCGTTCCGTCGCGCATGAACGTGGGCCAGATCCTCGAGACGCACCTGGGCTGGGCGGCCAAGGGACTCGGCAGCCGTATCGGCGAGCTGCTGCGCGAGGCCAAGGTGGCGCATGTGCGCGGTTTCGTGCGCGATCTGTACAACAAGTCGGGCAAGGCCGAGGAGATCGACGCGCTGGGCGACGATGAGCTGCTGCAGCTGGCCGACCACCTCGGTTCCGGCGTGCCGTTTGCCACCCCCGTGTTCGACGGCGCGTCCGAGTCGGAGATCCGGGCGATGCTCGAGATGGCCTACCCCCCCGAGGCGGCGCAGCGGCTCGGTCTGACGTCGACCAGAACGCAGGCGCGGCTGTACGACGGTCGCACCGGCGAGGCCTTCGAGCGCCCGGTCACGGTCGGCTACATGCACATGCTCAAGCTGCACCACCTGGTCGACGACAAGATGCACGCCCGCTCGACCGGTCCGTACTCGCTGGTGACGCAGCAGCCGCTCGGTGGCAAGGCGCAGTTCGGCGGGCAGAGGTTCGGCGAGATGGAGGTCTGGGCGCTGGAAGCCTACGGCGCCGCCTACACGCTGCAGGAAATGCTCACCGTCAAGTCCGACGACGTGCAGGGCCGCACCAAGCTGTACGAAAACATCGTCAAGGGCGAGCACTCGATCGACGCCGGCATGCCGGAGTCGTTCAACGTGCTGGTGAAGGAAATCCGCTCGCTCGGTATCGACATCGACCTGGAAAGGACGTGAAACGTGAAACGTGAGACGTGAGACGGAGGAACCGTCCACGTTTCACGGCGAGCGAAACGCGCATCTCATTTCACATTTCACGGTTTTTGGAGCAGACGCATGAAAGCGCTACTCGATCTATTCAAGCAGGTTCAGCAGCAGGAGCAGTTCGACGCGATCAAGATCGGCATCGCCTCGCCGGCGAAGATCCGCTCATGGTCGTTCGGCGAGGTGAAGAAGCCGGAGACGATCAATTACCGGACCTTCAAGCCTGAGCGCGACGGGCTGTTTTGCGCCAAGATCTTCGGGCCGATCAAGGACTACGAGTGCCTTTGCGGCAAGTACAAGCGACTGAAGCACCGCGGCGTGATCTGCGAGAAATGCGGTGTCGAGGTGACGCTGGCCAAGGTGCGGCGCGAGCGGATGGGGCATATCGAGCTGGCCAGCCCGACCGCGCACATCTGGTTCCTGAAGAGTCTGCCGTCGCGGATGGGCATGGTCCTCGACATGACGCTGCGCGACATCGAGCGCGTGCTGTACTTCGAGGCCTACTGTGTGGTCGACCCCGGTTTCACGCCGCTGAAGCGCGGCCAGCTGATGACCGAGGATGACTTCATCGCCAAGACCGAGGAGTACGGCGACGAGTTCCGCGCGGTGATGGGCGCCGAGGCGATCCGCGAGCTGCTGCGCGCGATCGATGTCGACAAGGAGATCGAAACGCTGCGCAAGGACCTGGCGGCGACCGGCTCCGAAGCCAAGATCAAGAAGTTCGCCAAGCGGCTGAAGACGCTCGAAGGGTTCCAGCGCTCGGGCATCAAGCCCGAGTACATGATCATGGAAGTGCTGCCGGTGCTGCCGCCGGAGCTGCGCCCGCTGGTGCCGCTCGATGGCGGCCGCTTCGCGACCTCGGATCTGAATGACCTTTACCGGCGCGTCATCAACCGCAACAACCGGCTGAAACGTCTGCTCGAGCTGAAGGCGCCCGAGATCATCGTGCGCAACGAGAAGCGCATGCTGCAGGAGGCGGTCGACTCGCTGCTCGACAACGGCCGCCGCGGCAAGGCGATGACCGGCGCCAACAAGCGCCCGCTGAAGTCGCTCGCCGACATGATCAAGGGCAAGGGCGGCCGCTTCCGCCAGAACCTGCTCGGCAAGCGCGTCGACTACTCGGGCCGCTCGGTGATCGTGGTCGGCCCGCAGCTGAAGCTGCACCAGTGCGGCCTGCCGAAGCTGATGGCGCTGGAACTGTTCAAGCCGTTCATCTTCAACAAGCTCGAGCTGATGGGCATGGCCACCACGATCAAGGCGGCCAAGAAGATGGTCGATGCGCAGGAGGCGATCGTCTGGGACATCCTCGAAGAGGTGATCCGCCAGCACCCGGTGCTGCTCAATCGTGCGCCGACGCTGCACCGGCTGGGCATCCAGGCGTTCGAGCCTGTGCTGATCGAGGGCAAGGCGATCCAGCTGCACCCGCTGGTGTGCGCAGCCTTCAACGCCGACTTCGACGGCGACCAGATGGCCGTGCACGTGCCGCTGTCGCTCGAAGCGCAGCTCGAGGCGCGGTCGCTGATGCTGGCCTCCAACAACATCCTGTTCCCCAGCAACGGCGATCCGTCGATCGTGCCCAGCCAGGACGTCGTTCTGGGCCTGTACTACGCCACGCGCGAGAAGATCAACGGCCGCAACGAAGGGGCCTTCTTTGCCGACGTGGCCGAGGCGCGGCGCGCCTACGAGAACAAGGAAGTCGAGCTGCAGACGCGCATCACGGTACGGATCCGCGAGTTCGATGTCGATCGCGAGACCGGCGAACGCAGCGAGCGACTCAGCCGTTACGAAACCACCGTCGGCCGCGCGATGCTCTCCGAGATCCTGCCGGCCGGCCTGCCCTTCTCGGTGCTGAACCGGCCGCTGAAGAAAAAGGAGATCTCGCGTCTGATCAACACCGCCTTTCGCCGCTGCGGGCTGCGCGAGACGGTGATCTTCGCCGACAAGCTGCTGCAGTCGGGATTCACGCTGGCGACACGCGCGGGTCTGTCGATCGCCATCGACGACATGCTGGTTCCGCAGCAGAAGGCCGAGATCATCCGCAGTGCCGAGCGCGAAGTGAAGGAGATCGAGGCGCAGTACACCTCGGGCCTGGTCACGCAGGGCGAGCGCTACAACAAGGTGGTCGACATCTGGGGCCGCGCCGGCGACCAGGTAGGCAAGGTGATGATGGAGCAACTGGCGACCGAGGAAACCAAGGATCGCCATGGGCAGGACACCCGGCAGGAGTCCTTCAATTCGATCTTCATGATGGCCGACTCCGGTGCCCGCGGTTCGGTGGCGCAGATCCGCCAGCTGGCCGGGATGCGCGGCCTGATGGCCAAA
>JADDYB010000235.1_pt1 | contig 17090 bp, 17 predicted proteins | sample 8641941 | NCBI WGS metagenome assembly JADDYB01 (sample SAMN16275377, study PRJNA637457) | freshwater sediment metagenome | isolation source: Lake Kineret sediment | place: Israel: Lake Kineret | collected 2013
TCACGCTCTCGAAGCCGATGGGATTGCGTTTATGGGGCATTGTCGAGGAGCCCACCTGCTCCGCCTCGACGCGCTCCATCACCTCACCGATCTCGCTTCGCTGCAGGTGGCGCATATCGTCGCTGAAGTTCGCCAGCACGGAGAAGCTGCTGATGATTGCATGCACAAAATCGGTCATCGGCTCGGGCGGCACGATCTGCGTGGAGATCGCTGCAGGTTTGATCGCAAGCTCAGCGAGCACCTCATGCTCGAACGCTTCGGGATCGTCGATGAGCAGCGAGGTGGCGTTATACGCGCCGACGGCGCCGGAGAATTTACCGACGAGATTATCACTGGCTTCCTTGAGCTTGAGGATCTGCGAGCCCCACCGGTTCACGTACTGCGCGAGGGCGAACCCAAAGGTGATCGGCTCCGCGTACTGCCCGTGCGTCCGCCCGATCTGGAGCGTGTCTCGCTCGCGCCGCGCCAGCTTGATCCACGTGCGCTCCAGAGCGAGCATGTCGCGGAGAATGACCTGCAGTACCGCGTCCTTATAGCGGAGCGCATTGGCGGTATCCACGATATCGTAGGAGGTCGCGCCGAGATGCACGAACGGTTTCGCCTCGTCACGTACCCGCCACTGGATAACGTTGACAAGCGCGCGGATATCATGCTTCGTCTTCTGCTCCTCTTCGTAGACCTCCGCAGCCGTTACGGTTTGGGTTGCAGCTACTATTTCGTCGCTGAGCTCTTTGGGGACCAGACCGCGGCTCGCAAATACGTGCACGAGAGCAGCTTCGACCTTCGCCTTATAGCGCACGTATGCCGCGTCGGAGAGATAAGCCCGTAGCTCCTCTACGGCGTACCGGTAATCGGTAGGTGAGAAGGCGGAGAAGTCGATCTCCTCTGGCAGGTCCATACGATTAAAGATCATAACCTGTAGTCGCTAATAAACCCTTCTCTCCTCGCGTTCCAAACGACGCTACGCTCAGTGTGAGTCCGTCTGAACGTCCTGGTCGTCGGAATGTACGCTCCTGGTGGTGACCGCGTTCTCGGATAACTGATTGCGGCTGCTGATGCACGGCGAGCCGGCGACGTAGCGGCTATCCGCTGCCCGTTTCTAGATCAGAATCAGGCTGATGAAGGAGCAGCCCTGCAGGCATTTAAGGGCACGACGTCAGTCTAGTGCCCTTTCTTTGCCCAGAACTTCTCCGCCTCTTCTTCCATCTGCTCGAGCCGATCGTAATAATCGGGGAACTCGTTGAGATGCGCGAGCGCGATTTTTCCCGTGGTTAAGAGATCGTCATTCGTCACATTCGTTGCGGGATCGCGTAACCCGTGCTCCAGCTCCACGTCCATCCCCCGCCTGAACTGATCGACGTCGAACTTATTCCACTTGATTCCCAACTTCTCACCGATTCGCTTCGCCTCTTCCGGAGAGACATGCTTTTTTGCCGTCATAGGTATGACCCACTCTATTCTAATGACCCGCCACAAAGATATACTCACCGCACCTCGGCTCGCTCTTCCAGATCAAAGCTTGTTCACGTTCCTCGTCTGCATTCAGCGCGCTAAAATCGGCCATTAAAAGTTCCTTTGCTCGACCGCCCTTTTAAAAAGGCATGAAGATTGCGGGTTCGCTCGCTGAGACAGCGAAGGAGAAGGCGTGGTACGAGGTGGTCGGCGTGCCGTTTGACGGCAATTCGATCAAGAAAGGGGCGCGCTACGGGCCACGGGCAATCCGGCGTGCGTCACAGCGGCTGGAGACGTTCATCTGGGCGCAAAAGCGCGAGCTCGCCGATCTGCTCTACTACGATCGGGGCGACCTTAGCGGAGAGCAAGTAACCGGCACGAGCACCTGGCTCGAGCCGTTCGACCCCCTGACGAAGCGTGTCTTCCTCGGCGGTGACCATTCGATCTCGTACTATCTCGTGAAACGCCTCGTTGAGGCCGGCGCGATCTCCACCGTGATTTTTATAGACGCGCACGCGGATTTCCGTGACTCGTACAAGGGCAATCGTTACTCCAATGCCTCAGTCGTGCGCCGGATTGCGGAATTGATCGGGTTCGAGCAGGTGATTGAGCTCGGGGTGAGATCTGCGTCCGAGGCGGAGTACCGCGCGCTCAACGGCCGGATTCGGCTTTACGATGCCGCGCTTGTCCGCGAGCGAGGTGTGGCGTGGCTGATCGGTGAGCTGGGGAAGGACGCGGAAAAGAAGACGTATCTCTCGATCGATATTGACGTGCTCGACCCCAGCATTGCCCCGGGTGTGGAGCATCCCGAGCCCGCGGGCTTTGCGCTCGACGATTTGATCGCGCTGATACAGGGCCTGCTGGCCACGAGGGAGGTGGTCGCGAGTGACGTGGTGGAAGTGCATCCGCGTCTGGATAGCCGTAACGCGCTCACCAGCCTGCATGCCGCCCGGGTCGTCTTTGAGCTCTTGGCCTGCTACGGTCATGCGGAAAATCGTTATTAAGAGCACGGCCCATAGCATAAGACGAGGGGCCGTGTGGTAGCGGACAATCCCACCGGGCTTCGGACCCGGTGACCTGGGTTCAAATCCCAGCGGCTCCGTAAAACCTTTTCTTACAAAGAAAAGGTTTATCAAAAGAAGCATTTTTTGCCGATTATGGCTATCGCGGTCACGAAGGGCGAGGAACCGCGGGATCAGGAGTGCAAGGGTTGGGACGAGGAGGTGTTTGGATAGCACCCGGGCGTTCATTCCTTTTTATTACCCATACCTAATAGTAGAGTAGCACTAACTCCAGAAGGGGTAGATGGAACTAAGTAAGGAGGTAACCGTAGAGATGGAATATATATACGCTGCATTGCTCTTGCATAACGCCCAGAAGGAGATCACCGAGGACGGTGTGACCGGAATCCTGAAGGCTGCGGGTGTTGAAGCTGACAAAGGGCGGGTCAAAGCATTGATCTCAGCGCTGCATGGGGTGAACATCAAAGAAGCAGTAGCACAGGCACAGCCAGCTTACGCGCCGGTCGCAATGGCACCGGTTGCGGCAGCAGCACCGGCGCCCGCAGCAGCGGCAGCCGAAGCAGGGAAGAAGGAGAAGAAGGCGAAGGAAGCGGAGAAGGAAGAAGCGGCAGAGGAAGCGAAGGAACAGGCGGGTATGGAAGGGCTCTCAGCTCTGTTCGGCTAACTCAACCGTTTCCTTACTTTTTTGCGCAGCTCAGTGCAGGTACGCACGGTGAAGAGAGGTGGAGGAACCGATTTTTTGCTGTTCCTGAACTCCCCTTTCGCCCCGCTGGGGTAGCTATCATGCATGCTCCGGTAGTGTAGCTCGGCCAATCATCTCGGCCTTTCGAGCCAAGGACTCGGGTTCAAATCCCGACCGGAGCACTAATTTTTCGTATATACACTCATTTTTTTTCTGTTCAGCTCAGTTGAGCCTTATCGCCGGTATCCAATTTTCGTGCTGCTTACCGTTGATTTCCACAAACTCTATCGAAGCGGCATTCGCCGAAAAGCAAAAATAAAGAAGTGAAAGAGGCTCAGCGCCTCTTTCGTACTATGGTTACTGCAGCGATTGCAGCTAGTAGACCCACGAGTGCGATGAGCCCGATGGGTGTGAGTGCTGGGACTCTCTCTACAACTTCTGGTGTCTTTCCCACTGGGCATTCGTCCAGGGGATCGTTATCTTGATTGTAGTCGAACATGTAGGGACCGGATCCACTGTAGGTTGACCAGAAGTTCCCGGTCCAATCGTTCGTTCCGGTTCTCTCTTCGTCTACTGCCTGCGGGTCATTATCAATGAAGCAGTTATTGTGTAACTCGTTGCTGAAAGAATTAACATCTGTGTGTGCCCCAGTATCCAATTCATAATTATTCACTATCATGTTATAGATTACCGTATTATTTCTCGAATAATTCAAACGTATGCCATGATCATTATCAGCGATGGTGTTGTTCTCGATACGGTTGTAGTCTGCATTATCCAGGCAGATACCAATTTCGTTCTCCGAGACGTTGTTACGGGTAATATTGTTATACCTCTCGCTTTCCTTCAGGTAAATACCGTATTTAATGTTTGTATGCACAGTGTTGTCGATGATATCGTTATAGTTATTTGGAGCAGCTTGCGAGAGGGCAACGCCATTGTTGTTATTCCAGACCGTGTTGGCGGCTATGGTGTTATGATCGCACCCTAAGGCGAAATAGATACCGTCATTGGTATTGTTGTATACATCATTCCGCCATATCGTGTTATTCATGCATAAGTGCTCGAGCTTGATACCGTTACCCTTATTCTCATAAACCGTATTGACAGCTATACGATTGTTCGAGGCTTCATAGAAATAAATACCGTTCTGTGAATTGTTGTGGATATCGTTTGCACTAATATTATTGAAGGTCGAACTTAAAAGATAGACACCAAACGGTATATTGTCGTAGACGGCACTGCCGTTGATTACGCTTTCAGTAACATTCCAGAATTCAATGCCGTTATTAGTGCAGTCATAGATGGTGTTGTTGAATAAGGTAACGTTCTGGATGGTAAACGATGCATTGTACACAAAGATGCCCATGGATGAATTCATGACGGTCATATTTTCGATGTGTGTATTATTCCGCTGCACCCATATGCCAACGCCAGCACATCCATCGATGACCGGATCTCCAAGAATAGTTAACTCCTTGTGAACGATGAGATTTTCATTATAAACGCCCGGATTGACCTTGATTGTATCGCCGTCACGTGCGTCATCTATCGCATCCTGTATACGGTCATACCACGTGTCTTTATTTATATTGTGTACGTTGATTGCTTCTGGACCGATCGCGTAGAGTTTGTTATCATAGGATCCGACGTAGATCGTGCCGTCCGCTCCGATGGCCGGCGATGAAAAGATAAAATTGTTTGTGGTGAAGTTCCAGAGCTCAACACCTACAGGCGACCCGATATACGGACTCCGTCCCGTGTGGTTCAGGTCGTGCCGGAAGAGCGGCCAGGGCGTATCCGCGAGCTGTGCACTCGCGATCAGCGGCGCAACGAGTGAAAAGACCAGTGCCGTTGCCATAATCAATCCCATTCGCTTCTTCATGGTTTCACCTCCTAAGAGGTAGTATACAATAGATTTGCCGTAGGTTCAAGGCGCTTAAATAACTACTGGAAATAATTACTCCCGTAAAGAACATTTTTTGATTTGTTTCCATGTTCATAGTATCATTGAGGGCGAATTTCTTTCTCGGGCTTCATCACAACTGTTAGCCACCGAACCTGAGTGAGAGGCCGGGGACAATGACAGAGGAGAAGACTAAGCGATACAGAACGAGCCGGAAAGCGGAAGGACAGAAGGGCCAGGATACCAAAAAAAGCTCTTATCGGTGTCTGATAGCTCTACAGACCAATATATTCGTTTTAAAACTAAAAATGACTTATTAGATTACTTCTTTAGGTTACTTTTACCAGTGAATTTATGTGAAAATCCCGACCGGAGCAGATAGCCGCCCGACCTCCTGACCGGTGCTCGAAGGTCGATCGGCGACTGGTGGAACTTCAGGAAGGCGGTTCATGAAGAATACGTGGCAATGGAAAAACTTTTCTAGTATGTCCTATCTCCACTGCGGCTATGTAGAGCCCTACGGACGTGGAGGGGGTGCTGTTGAAGCGGCCGAAGGAATTGGCTGGCTCCAAAAAGCTTATTTATTGCTACGTCTATTGCCTAGTGGGGGATACAGTGTCAGTTATGTATGGGGCAGCAAGAATTTAATCTGACGAAGGAACTCCAGAGAAAGGCAGTACACGCCACATCTGTGCTGATCGTTTTACTTTACTTCGTGCTGCCTAAGGCGGCAATAGTGCTGCTGCTCACCTTGTTCCTCATACTCTTCCTGGAGGTCGAGTTCATCCGGATTGACCTTAAGTGGAAATTACCCCTCTTTCATACACTGTACCGGGAGAAGGAGGCGGAGCGCTTGAGCGGCAACGTTTTCTTCCTTATCGGGGCTATAATCGCCATCAGCGCCTTCTCCAAAGAGATAGCCATAACAGCTATATTGATGACCACATTCGGAGATTCCGCCGCGGCAATATTCGGTAAGCGGTTCGGCCGGACGTGGATACCGAAGCTGGAGAACAGAGCTGTCGAGGGTTGCATGGCGGAGTTTGTCGTGGATCTACTCATTGGTTTCATCTTCCTCGACTCGTGGCTGGTAATACTGGTGATGGCAGGTACCGCGACAATCGTAGAGAGTGTGGTCAGGAAGCTGGATGACAACCTCTTAATACCCTTATTTTCAGGCTTTAACGCACAGATTCTCACGTACATACTCTCTTCTGGACGCTTGCCCTTTCCGACAATTATTTGACTGCTACAAAAAGCAAAATAAACAGAGCAATGCTAACCAAGAAACTTATTACTTTTATACTACTTCTCGGTACTTTACTGCTCTTAATTTTGATAGTACACGCTATTGGATTCTCAAACATTTACAGCACGATAGTGGGAGCGAATTTGAGCTATCTGCTCGTAGCCGTGGTGCTTCAAGCATCTACAATCCTGGTACGGAACTTAAAGTGGCAGATCTTCGTGAACAGCATACAGAAAGTGCCCTTCTTTCCCTTGTTGGTTATGACACTTGCCGGAAGCTTTATGGATACCGCTACGCCGGGACCCCAGGTCGGGGGTGGCCCACTGAAAGCCTACTACCTCTCGAAGCGGACAAAAGTGGACAAGACTATCTGTCTCTCCACAGTTCTGGTTGAGCGTATTGCGAGTGTCGGCGTTCTGAGCTTTTTAGGGCTATGCTCACTGTTCTTTGTCCTCATGTTCATCAAGGAAGTGCCGCTGTTCATAAAGCTCCTGCTGGAACTCGTACTGGTGCTTGTCGTAGGTGTGCCCATCGCGGGTTACTTCGTGAGAGAGAAGTACAGGGGGAAGGACGTCAGGGGACAAGCGATCATCGCGCGAATTTACTATTTTGGCCCATTTTCAGTTCTCAGGAAACGGTTCAAGAGCTTGCAAGCCTTTGACGACTACGTCAGGTTGAAGCTCAAGGAGTTTGCCACGACATTCTCGGAGCTGTCCCATGATAAAACCAAGGTTAGCGTGAACATATTCATGGCTTTTGTCTTCTGCATACTGAGTTTTGCAAATACGTATGTGCTCTTCCTCGCCCTCGGTCATCACGTCTTTTTCTTTGCTATCGTGATTGTAAGTTCCCTGGCTACGTTCCTTAGTTACTTTATGTTCATGCCGGGAGGAGCAGGCGTCATGGAGCTGTTGCTGATTACCTTGTATATCTCGTTTGGCATTTCTTCCACGGTAGCGGTCACGGTTGCGCTGTTGGATAGATGCATATTCTATGCATTTTCACTTGGTCTCGGATATGTTTCGCTAATCTATCTGAACTTCAAGTACGGGAAATATTAAGTACTAGCAGACTAAAGGGGGGTATATTGATGGAGAAAGAAGAAGAAGAGGGTTACCACTTCAGGGATATAATCAAACTGCCGGACATATTCACGCTGGCAAATGCATTCTCAGGCTTTTTAGCAGTGGTTTTCATCATGTACCGGAACTTCACCGTAGCCATGATTCTACTGCCCTTAGCGTTTATCTTTGACCTCTTTGACGGCTATGTGGCAAGGAAGATACAACGCGAGGGTGAATTTGGCATGCATCTCGACTCGATGGCTGATTTGGTATCCTTTGGCGTAGCTCCGGCCGTATTCGGGGCCATGATTCTGCCGTTGAATTTGGTACGGGTCTTCGCACTCGCGTTCTTCCTCTTAACCGGACTCCTCAGGCTTGCACGATTTGACATTATGAAGAGTAAAAGCTTCTTTATAGGGCTTCCCATCAGTATCAGCGGCGTCCTATTCCCTGCCCTGTACTTCCTGCAGGTAGATTACTACGTTTACACAACCGTGTACTTAATCCTGGGAGCGGCAATGGTAAGTCATGTGATAGTAAGGCGATTTAAGGTTAGAGGAATTGAGATATAACCTAGAGCATCGTACGAGTGGTATGCATAGCTAATTAATTACTAAATACTATAAAAGTCTTTCAACTTTGTCGCGGGAAGCATGTATAGTCTACTATGCCTCGCTGTTCGTCTCCTCTCTAAAACTCACACAGCTAGTGCGAGAAGTCTCCTGGACAAGATTATGGTTATCCTTGAGAACCTGATCGACGAATATCGGCGCGAATATTACCCGTCAAAGTAGTATTTGACCAGAAAATACCTGATGAATTATTGAAATAGCTACCAGCCCCATCGGTCATTGAAAAGAGACTTAAAGAACTGGAGGCGAGCGAGCGAGGGCTGAGTATTAGAGCTAAAGTCCCGAAAGGACCTTAAAACGGCGATTATTAAAGCGGCAGGGCTGACCGAAGAAGAATTTCTGGCGTAAACCATCATCATTGAATTGATAACGAACACCCCGCTCGAGGAGGTAATCACGTGCACTCGCAGCCGCGCCCATTCATTCTAAACTAAAAGTACTTGTAGGTGCACTACACTACCTCTTACCGAGACCATGACTCGTACTACGAACGCCGGAGGAGAAGCACCTGGTGGGATGCGGGAGAAAGCGAAGCGTGCGCGAGCCGCCTCGATCACCCTGGCCACTGCTTCCGCTCAGGCAAAGGATAGCGCTCTGCTGAGAATCGCCAACGCGCTCGAACTGTCCCGCAAGGAGCTGCTCGATGCGAACACCCGTGATATCGTACTCGCACGGCGGTTAGTCGATGAAGGGAAACTCTCAAAGGCACTGCTCCACCGACTGATCCTGGACGACGCGAAGATCAGCGAGATGATCAAGAGCGTGAAGGACGTGGCACAGCTAGATGATCCGGTGGGCAAGACGCTCGCGGCGATCGAGCTGGATGCGGGCCTGGAGCTCTACCAGGTCTCCTGCCCCATCGGCGTGATCGGGGTGATCTTTGAAGCACGGCCTGATGCGCTCGTCCAGATCTCCGCGCTCTGCTTGAAGACGGGCAATGCCGTGCTGCTCAAGGGCGGCTCGGAAGCGCGGTATTCGAACGAAGCGCTCTTCAAGATCATCGCACGCGCCGCCGCAGAGGGCAGCGGAATTCCCGGGGGCTGGATACAATTGCTCGAGACACGCGAGGACGTTAACGCGATGCTGCAGCTGAACGAGTATATCGATCTCATCGTGCCCCGGGGCAGCAACCAGCTCGTGAAATATATCCAGGAGCATACCAGCATCATGGTGCTGGGTCATTCCGAGGGGATCTGCCACGTTTACGTCGATCGCGACGCCAATCTGGAGATGGCGCTTGAAATCAGTTACGACGCGAAGGTCCAGTATCCCGCAGTCTGCAACGCTGCGGAGACCCTGCTCGTCGATGCTCCCATCGCGCGCGAATTCCTCCCGCGGATGATCGATCGCTACCTCCAGGCAGGCGTTGAGATTCGCGCCTGCCCACGGACAATGGAGCTCTCCGGTCGCGCGCACCAGCTGAAGCCGGCGACAGAAGCGGATTGGCGGACTGAATACAACGACCTGATCATCTCCATCAAGGTGGTGGACGGCGTGGACGAGGCGATCGAGCACATCAACCGCTACGGCTCGGGCCATACCGACGCGATCGTCACGGAGAACAGGGCAACTGCGCTGAAGTTCCTGCAGTTCGTGGATTCGTCCTCCGTGATGCATAATGCCTCAACGCGGTTCAGCGATGGGTTCCGGTACGGCAAGGGCGCGGAAGTGGGGATCAGCACGTATAAGGTGCATGCTCGCGGCCCTGTGGGCCTGGAGGGGCTGGTTATCTATAAGTACCTCATACTCGGCTCCGGGCAGACCGTGGCACCCTATATCGGCGCCGGGGCGAAGAACTTCACCCACCGGCGATTGGCGAACCGCTTCTCACTTTAGCTACCCGTACATCCCCTCCGGCTGCCGCACGGACTCTTCCAGCACCGGCGGTGGCAACGGGATCTTCCCGAACTGCTGCTCATACGCCTTGATGTGCCGATCGAGCCAGCTCAGCAGCGCCTTCGCCTGCTCCGGCGACATGGTGATCTCCGCCTGGAGCTCACGCAGGATTACCGGCGGCTCCTTACCGGTCACCGTGCCTTCCGTGACGTCCTCGTAGCCCTCCTGATAGACGATCATCTTGAATTCGTACGGCGTATGGCCGCCGAAGACGCCGGAGGAGTAAAAGCGCTTGAACTCCGGATGCTTCCGCACCACGAATTTCGGCCTCGCTAACTGTTCCATCTCTCCTGATCACCTCTTCATAGACTCATCCTCAGCTTCATGTTTATAAGCCTTGTTCACTGGTATCTTACTATATGTTAAGCTGCTGCCATTTCCTTATTCGTACCTTGGGAGTGCGTTTCCGATGAGTGCAGACCCGGAGGAAGGGCGATTCGACGTGGTGGTCGTTGGTGATCTCTTCTGCGACCTCGCTACCATGCCGATTGCCAGCTATCCCGAACGCGACCGCCAGCTGGGCTGCCAGTTTCAACTCACCCTCGGCGGCCAGGCGGGCAACTGCGCGGCCGCATGTGCCTCCCTCGGGCTCAAGACCGCGCTCATTGCAAAGCTTGGGCACGATGTGCTCTCGCGCTGGGCACGCTCCGAATTGGAGCACCTCGGTGTTACCGTCTTCGCGAGCCTCACGGAGAAGGCTGAGCTGCAGCATCCCGGCATCACGGTTAGTATCACGTTCACCGATGGGAGCAGATCGATGCTCTCCGATCGCGGCGCTAATAGCGAGCTCATGGCGGCAGACGTGAACGTGGAGCTCCTCGAGAAGGCGCGGTTCGTGATGCGCGCGGGCCACTGGAACACCGAAGGCCTCTTCGCGGCGAACCGCAAGATCCTCGAGACCGCGCGTGCCGCGGGCGCTCAGACGGGCGTGGACATCGGCTGGAGCGCGTATCTCGGCTGGACTGCTCACGCACGCTCCTCGGTCATTCAGCTACTCCCCGCTACCGAGTTCCTCTTTCTGAATGCCGCAGAGCTCGAGGGCTTGAGCGGTACGCAGGGAATGAAGGGAGCGCGCGAGCTCGTGGCACGCGGCTGCAAGCACGTGATTCTGCATCAGGGCGCGCAGGGCTCTGCATGGGTCACCCGCGACGTCGAGATCAGCTCACCCGCGTTCACCGTGGTGCCAATCAACCCCACGGGTGTCGGCGATGTCTTCAATGCCGGCTTCATATGCGCCATCCTCGCCGGCAAGCACCCGGACGCGTGCCTGCGGTTCGCGAACGCCTGTGCCGCCACGTATATAAGTACGAAACGGAGAGGAAATGTATTCCCCGCACCACGCGACGTTGCATGTCTCCTCGATCAACCAGCGCGGGACGAGGATAGATAACCGCTAGGAGCGAGTACCCGTATGATCCCCAGGGCGTTCTTTGTCACTGCCGGCGCAGGCATGGATCCCGAGCAAGCGAACGCCTTTGACCACGCTCTGCTGGCTGCGGGGATTGGCGAGTGCAATCTGGTGGAGGTCTCCTCTATCCTGCCGGCGAACGCGCAGGAGACGTCCCGAGAGACCGCGCGCTTAATACCGGGTGAGATCACCTTCTGCGTGCTCTCACGCGCGGATGGCAACGCAGGAGAAATGATCGGCGCGGGTATCGGCTACGGCTGGCTCGGCGTAAAGGATGAGCGCGGTGAAGTTCAGCGGGCTTATGGGATCATCTGCGAGCATTACGGCCATTACTCGCGGACGTACCTCGCAGAGAAGATACGCGAGAAGTTGGTAAGGATGGCAGAGCTGCGCGGCAAGCGCTTGGTGAAGATGGACGTGCTGGCGGAGTCCGTGGAGGTTGAGCGGGGCACCTTCGGCTCAGTGGTGGTCGCACTCGTCTTCCTCCTCTGAGTCCACCTGAGCGAAGCTTTAAATGGCTCTGCACTTATAATTTTTTAGCGTATCTCGCACGTATACGAGGCAGCGGTGAGAAGCAGTGGTGGATCTGGAGGATTTACCCGGCGTGGGACCGGCAATTGCGGAGAAGCTCCGTGAAGGGGGTTTTACCTCACTGGAGGCGATAGCTGTCGCCTCGCCCTCTGAGCTCGTCGCGTCCGCTGAGATCGGCGAGGCAACCGCGGCAAAGATCATCAACGCCGCGCGTCAAGCTGCGGACATCGGCGGATTCGAGACGGGCGATAAGATCTTGGTGCGGCGTCAGGAGGTGGGAAAGCTCACCACGGGCTCCGAAACGCTGAATACCTTACTCGGCGGCGGGCTCGAAACGCGCGCGATCTCCGAGTTTTATGGCGAGTTCGGGAGCGGCAAGACCCAGCTGGCACATCAGATCGCCGTCACCGTGCAGTTACCGCCGGAGAGGGGCGGCTTGAACGGCTCCGTGATCATCATTGATACCGAGAACACCTTCAGACCGGAACGGATCAAGGATATGGCCGAAGGGCTCGCGCTCGACTATCAGGAGGTGCTTCAGCACATCCACGTTGCCCGTGCGTATAACTCGAACCATCAGATCCTGCTGGTCGATCGTGCGGAGAAGCTCGCAGAGGAGTTGAAAGAGACGGAAAAGCCCGTACGGTTACTCATTATCGACTCCAGCACCGCGCATTTCCGGAGCGAGTACGTCGGTCGCGGCACGCTCGCCGACCGGCAGCAGAAGATCAATAAGCATCTCCATGACGCGCTCCGGTTCGGCGATCTCAATAATGCGGTCATTATGATCACGAACCAGGTGCAGGTACGACCGGACGCCTTCTTCGGTGACCCCACACGCCCCATCGGCGGGCATATCATGGGGCATACCGCGACATTCAGGATCTACCTGCGGAAGTCAAAAGGCGAGAAGAGAATCGCGCGATTGGTCGATTCACCCAATCTCCCGGAAGCTGAGGCGGTCTTCTCCGTCTCGAAAGTGGGTATTCGCGATTAGTGAGGCGGTTATTACTCGCCCTCAAGCTCCAACTCTTCTCTACACGTCTCACAGACCAAGAGGCCGCCTTTCAGCACGAGATAGTGCGAGAAGCTGCCGCATTTCTCACAGATGCCCTGGCTCTCGCTCTCGCCCTCAACCTCGAAAGGCTCACGCTCCAGGTTCATCTCGAGCAATTCCGAGAGGATCGAGTTCATCTCGGACGACACGTTGAGGATATCCACGTCGGCCACGATCCCGACCAGCTTGCCGTCCGCCACCACGGGCATCTTCCTGATCCGTTCCTTCGCCATCCGCTTCGCGATCACGGATAAGCGGTCGTTCGGCGTGGCGATCACCAGCGGATAGGTCATGATATCCTTCAGCTTCACCGCGCTCGCCTTGACGTCCTTGCTCACCACTTCGCTGATGATGTCGCCCTCAGTCACGATCCCCACCGGGGTGCCGTGATCGAGCACGACGACGCTATCCACCTTCTGTTTCCGCATCAGCTTGGCAGCGTCAAGCACGGTGAGGTTCTGATCGCCTGTAACGACCTCGCGCACCATGATCTCCTTGATCGGAATATCTGTCTCCATAGACCCCACCCTCAACACTTATAATTAGTGGACGGATGCTTTAAATACACTACCGAGAGGGACGCGAGAGCATGAAATATGTGCTGCTAATCGGAGACGGGATGGCTGATTATCCACAGCCCGAACAGGGGAATAAAACCGCGTTACAACTCGCCCGCAAACCGAATCTAGATTTCGTGGCGAGGCAGGGCACCTGCGGCCTGGTACAGACGATCCCGGAGGGCATGCCGGCGGGGAGCGATATCGCAACCCTCTCCATTCTCGGCTACGATCCCGCACGCTACTACACGGGCCGCGGGCCATTAGAGGCGATGGCGATGCGTATGTCGCTCCACTCGGGTGATATCGCGTTTCGCTGCAATCTCATCACGGAGCATGAGGGCCGGCTCGTGGATTTCAGCGGCGGGCATGTGAGCACTGCGGAGGCGCGCGTGCTCCTCGCCGCGCTCAATAGCGAGCTGCAGGACCGAATGGCCGCACATGGCTGGGGCCTCACTTTTTACCCCGGCGTCAGCTATCGCAACATTCTGATTCTCAACGCGCGGTCGAAGGGCTACCCATTCACCAAGGATAAAGAGATTGGCGGCCCCCCACCGCACGATATCGTTGGCGCGCGGCTTCAGGATCATCTGCCGGCGGAGGCGATCTTACGGGAGCTCGTCCTCGCCTCAAAAGCGGTGCTCGACCCACATGAAGTGAACCGCCAGCGGGCTGCACGGAACGAGCGGAAGGCGAATATGGTCTGGCTCTGGAGCGGCGGCCAGAAGCCGGCCATGCCACTTTTTCGCACGCTCTACGGCGTCCAGGGTTCAGTGATCTCAGGAGTAGACCTCATCAAGGGTATTGGCCGGTGCGTGGGCCTGGAGGAGATCGCGGTGCCCGGCGCGACGGGCTATTTCGATACCAATTACGCCGGCAAGGCCGCGTATGCGCTCCACAGCCTGGAGAAGAAGGAGTTCGTGCTGGTGCACGTCGAAGCGCCAGACGAAGCGGGGCATCTCCACGATCTTGGCTTGAAGGTGAAAGCAATAGAAGAGTTCGATACCCTGGTCGTCGGCACAATTTTGAAGGGGTTGCGTGACCGTTTCTCGGCTGAGGGTTATCGGCTCTTGGTGATGCCCGATCACTATACGCCGGTATCGGTGGGCACGCACACGAGGGAGCCGGTGCCGTTCGCGATCTACGACTCCCGGTTATCACCAGACCATGAAATCGCGGGAGGATTTGACGAGCAGTCCGCAGAGCGGCATACTGAAAAAGTACTTGATGCACGCGCACAGGAGTTGATGCAGCTCTTCTTCAAAGGACGGTAACTGCACCACCGGTAACGCAGCACAGCTCAGTTATTTGCCCAACACGCCGAGGAAATTTGAAGTCGGCTTCTTGATCACCTTGATGAGCCGCTTCCTCCGCCTCACCTCATGGTCCAGTTCCTCAACGCTCCGGTTCACCCGCTCTTCCCGCTCCACTCGCAGCTTCTCGTCCTTCTCCAGGTCCGCTTTCCGCCGCTCGAGCATCCGCTCCATCTCACGCTTTGCCGGACCGCCTTTTACCTTCCGCTTCTGGATATTCAGCGAGACGTTCAGCGCTTCTTTTACCTTCTTCTCCGTCAGTCCCAGCTCGCTCAACGGCTTCGCGGCATGGTCTACCGAGATCGCATCGAGTCGCTGCAGTAGCTCCGCGACTATCGCCTTTCCCGCTTCTTGATCTTGCAACGCTTCCCCCTGCTCCTCGGTCAACTCCGCGGCCAGTGCTGAAACGATTCGATGCGCGGTCCTGAAGGGGATGCTCGTTTCCCGCACGATGGTGTCCGCGAGCTCAGTTGCCACCGTGAACCCAGCGGGCGCCTGCCGCTCCATCGTCTCCCTCATCACTTCCAGCCCGTCCACCATGCCCGCCGTGATCGCGACCGAAGCGCTGGTGATCTTCGCCGCTCGCAGGAGATGCGGCGTCACTTCCTGCAGATCTCGATTGTACGAGTAGGGTAACGCTTTGCAGATCGAGAGCGCACCCAGCAGGCAGCCGTACACCGTACCGGCACGCGCGCGCACCAGCTCTGCGTAGTCGGGATTGCGTTTCTGAGGCATGATCGAGCTGCCCGTGGTGTACGCGGCAGGCAGGTGCACAAACTTGAACTCCGCACTGCTCCAGAGGATCAGCTCCTCGGCCAGCCGGCTCAGATTCGTCATCAGGTTCGCGAAACACGCGAGGCTCTCGATGAGATAATCACGCGTGGAGACCGCATCCATAGAGTGCTCCAGTACTGAGTCAAATCCAAGGAGCCGCGCTGTACGATCGCGATCCAGCGGGAAGCCGGTAGAGGCAAATGCGGCGGCGCCCAGCGGGCTGACGTTCGTCCGCTCAAGCGCGGTAGTAAGTCGTGCGAAGTCGCGAGCGAGTGCATCGGCATGCGCGAGCATATGGTGGCCGAAGGTCGTGGGCTGCGCATGCTGTAAGTGCGTATAGCCGGGCATCACGGTATCGAGGTGTTCAGCAGCCTTCACGAGTAGCGAAGTACGCAGCTCGTTAATCGCTTCCAGCAGCTGAAACAGCTCGGTGCGAAGTGCGAGGCGAATGCACGTCGCTACTTCGTCGTTCCGTGACCGCCCGGTATGCATACGGCCGCCCACCTCCTCGCCGAGCTCCCGGATCACCTCAGCCTCGATCGCCGTATGCACATCCTCATAGCCGGGCAGCTCGTGCTCGAGGAACTCATCAGCACGGTCTTCGAGCCGGGTTAAGCAGAGCAAGATAGCAGCCGCTTCTTCCTTCTTCAGGATACTCTGCTCACGGAGCATCACCACGTGTGCCTTATCCACGAGGATGTCAGCCAGAAAGAGCCAGCGATCTGCGTCCACTGAGCGAATAAACTCGTCCCTGCCCACTACGTGCTCCCTCTGCTTCTTCGCGCCCTTCTTCACCGTTGCTGCACCTGCTAGGTTTGATCGTGAGAAGTTACGATCAACTCTACTGGTTATGTATAACAGCGCGATACGGGTATTTACTCCTTTCGGCGCGAGCCCCCGCGCGCCACCTAATCACGTAGCCCACTCGCCATGAGGTAGCCGCGCGCTCGTTCCGCTCGAGGATAGCGATTGACGAGCACCCAGAACGCGGGGCCGTGTCGCGGCACCTGCAAATGCGCCAGCTCGTGCACGACCACGTAATCGTGCACAAACCGCGGCATCTTCAGTAAGCGATCGGAGATTCTAATTACCTTGCTCGCGGGATCGCAGGTGCCGAAGGTGTTCGCGTTTTGCCCCGTGGTGTAGCCGATCTGCTGCCAGGCGAGCGCGCCGCCAAAATACCGCGTGTTCAGCTCCTGCGCTCGCTTTGCCAGCTCACGGTCTGCATGGGTCTCTCTGAGCGCTCTCCGGCGATGCTGGGCCTCCACGCTCAGTTTCTCCCACGCTATCCAGGAAGCCTCAGCCTCACGTGAGAGCCCCGCGGGAAGATAAAGGTGGATCACGCCTTGTACTTCGCGGGCACTGATCGTCTTCTTCCGCTTGCTGCTCCGGATGACCTTCAGCTCTGTCATCGTGCTCCAGCTCCTTCAGGTCTTGGGGCCGCGGAGCACCCATCCGGGGACCCGCGCGTGGATAACCGCATCGGCATGGGGTATATAGGGCTTGAGATCAATGATCGGTGAGCCTTCAAACGCGTCCAGGCCCTT
>JADDYB010000236.1_pt1 | contig 17082 bp, 15 predicted proteins | sample 8641941 | NCBI WGS metagenome assembly JADDYB01 (sample SAMN16275377, study PRJNA637457) | freshwater sediment metagenome | isolation source: Lake Kineret sediment | place: Israel: Lake Kineret | collected 2013
GTATACCAAAATCACAAGTCCAGCACCCTTTTAAAGCCGGATCCTTCGTTTTTTCTAAATCCTTAATCTTTTCAGAACTCTTTGGCTGTTTTTCTTTTTTAGCTTCAATTTCTTTTTTGATTCTAAGAACCTCCTCATTAGCATTCATCTCTATCACTTTGTGAATTTATATTATTATATTTTAATCTTGAACTCAGGGAGTGACGTATAAATTTTGATTTCAAGTGGGTGGCAGCCCTACCCTCCTTCCTAGCTCCTCCGGTATATGGCATTTAGCATGTATTCTATCTGATCCAGCGTCTATCCGGCCATTTCGATGCCTCTGAGGATAGGGCAGATGCGGGAAAGAGATAAGGCTGCACTCATAAAGATAGTACATCATGTCTTTATCAAAGCTGATTCCTAACTTTTAATTTCTTTTTCAGCCATATGTTTTAATTCTTCAATCGAGATGGGAATAGCTGGCAAAATGCGATCCTTTGGGATGTGCTTAAGTAGTTCTTCTAGGGCTCCAATTGCCCTTGAAAGTACTTCTTTAGGAATTTCTTTGCCGGCAGGAGATGAAGGCGCGTATGCAGGACCCAAATATTGAGCAATGTTTAACGCGGCGATAATTTGCCCTGTGCAGGTAGATAGTGATTTTGTAATCAAGTTAACGCAAACCTCTTGATCGCAACCGACTTGAACCATTGCCATATCTGTGAAGATGTTCTTGCAAGTTGCAGCCCCGATAATTATATAGCATCCAGGAGGGACTTCCACCTGACCATGAATTCTACCTCCACCTTTGCCTGGATCCGTTAATGGATAGAGACCATTCTTTACTGAGCCAAAATGAAGTGGTTGTAAATCGCAACAAAGGATAGCAACCATAAAGCTATGCCCGGTGCTTTCATACGGAATGCAGGGGTGAACTGTATCTCTAACCCAAATGCTTAGTTTTGATAGCCCCATATAATAAACCTCCAATTCATTTATACCTTAGTTAGCACTATTAATACTTATAATTTTCGCAAGACTCTATACAATCAAAAAAATATTTCAGAGAACCCTCGTTTCGAGCTTTCTGTTGGTCCGATGCCTGATTATCTCTATGCTGTAAGCTCAAATTATTCTAAAAGCATTGCCTGCTCGAGTCGCCCAGAGCACATCGCGAGATGTAGAGGATTCGCATGGCGAACCAGAGCAGTGGTCTCCGGCCCAGTCGGAAATCTATAAGATAATTGAAGAGATAACAAAATATTGCCTAAACCAAAACCAGCCGTATATATTTATCGGTAAATCCATGCGAAATTCCTAACCGGAGAGTCAATTTACCGAATAAAATTTCTATAACATTATTCTCTCATTTATCTTTGAGGAGAGTTCCTGCAATGAACTCATATCGCTGAATGTTCATTGACATCGACTAAGTTGAGACTGGCAAATTCCTGGTAGAGATCGAGAATTCTCTTTCAGGTCCAAAAAAAAACTCTAGGCGAGATGGGTGATCAATTCAGATCCGATTCAATTATCGATTAATGGTCTCTGTGATGGGACATTTCAATATATCAATACCGAATGAGAGCAGACTTATCTATAAGCTTAGAGCGTTGGGGCTAAAACTTAGGAAATGCTTCTATAGGGCCGGATAAAGATGATAGAGCTGAGATGGAACAGCCCAGCGAAGATGATCTTTCTGCACTTTCCCGGTCATGGGACTGGCACGAGCGAAGAAAAGCGGCCTGGAATCCAGGCACTCCTGAAGAGACTTTGAAGATGCTGTCCAAGGATAAAGTCCAATGGGTAAGAGAAGCAGTTGCCGGAAATGTGATATGTCCGGAAGATGTTTTATTGTTGTTGGCAGGAGATAGAGACGGATTTGTCAGAGCGGCTGCAGCAATAAACCAGAGAACACCTGCCCATATTCTGGACCAGCTGGCAGCAGATGAGATGACGGATTACGACTACACCCTCAATAAAAATCGCTATCTGATAAAAGAGGCGGCGGCCAGGAATCCCCAAATAACCAGAAGCGCCCTTTCGGCTCTCTCTTCAGATCAAGATGAACACGTCCGTTCGGCTGCAGCCTCCAATCCAAAATTGACTCCACAGCTATCAAACGAGCTATCAAGAGATATCAGCTGGATGGTCAGGGACAGGATAGCCCGCAACTCAGCCACAGAAGAAGACCTGTTAAACCAACTCTCCGCTGATAGGATCATGGATGTAAGAGCCTCTGTTGCTTTGAATGCCAAGACGCCTCTAACAGCCTTGTCGGCATTGGCATCGGATAAGAGCTGGGAAGTGAGGGAGGCTGTGGCCAAAAATCCCAAATCAGACGCGAAAATTCTGGTGGAGCTATCTCTTCATTGGGCTTGGAGGGTTAGAGAGGCAGTGGCTCTCAATCCCAGCACGCCAACGATTGTAATTGAAAGATTGGCTGATGACCTAGACCAAAGTGTTAAATTGGCCGCTCAAAGGCGCCTGGCTAAAACCAGACCGCAAAGGCCCTGATCTCTGATGCAGGCCACTTTCCAATGCCAAAAGCACCGCCCTGGCTCTTCTTGAAGATGCGCTTAGTTTGAGGCTCAATGAGTGTCATTTCAACAGCATGGCTTGATGCGGCGGTGGTCTGCAACACCCCTGCAGGCTCGATTGGATTTGCAGTCCTTTTAAGGCCGAACTGAAAGAGCGGAAGGGGAGAGGAGACAAAAAATCTGGAAAGCTCAGAAAGATCATCGACGAGCATCTCTCTTTTCAAGCAAGACGTATCATTTGATATTTTTGGATCGAATCCCAGAAGGTCCTCGGCGGTAACAATGCCCACCAAATCGCAAGGGACGGGTGCCATGAGGCGAACGATTCCGCAAGCGCAAAGAGCGTTGTCTTCCTTGAACTTGTACCACAGCCGTCTGGCAAGGCTATGGCTGTCCAATGTTTCGTTTGCGCAGATTTTTGAATCGAAATTTTGTACTATGGAATTGACTGCCTGCTGGGAGATGGCTACATAATTGTGATTATTAGGATATACAGATCCTCTGGCATTGGTTGCCGCAAAGACTGCATTCATCAGAACTTGATAAGAGAGCGTTACCTCAGGCATAGATCATACTAATTCTCTCTTTGCATAAAAATGTTTTGAATGTTAGATAAATTGCTATGAGAATTGGCAATTCAAATGATTTAAGATCTCATTCACAGCTTGCCGGAGTGTACTATTATTATCATATTCCTTGATTAGACTTTTCCAATTTTCTGGACTTGATTTTGAAAGCTCTACCGCTGAGAAGACCAAATTAGGAACAGCCCGTAGGATATTATCCACAATGGTCACTGTAGCCATCCGGGACGTCCTAGAAAGCGGATTTAAATCGATGGCGATCACCTTTTTGCCCATTCTCACCAAGGCTTCGCACCTATCGCCATCTTCTAGAGGAATCAGCACAACGTCTGCATCGAATATTCCGCCGCTGGTGGCAGCGGCTCGGCTGTGCTCTAGACCGGGAATACGCTGATCGGGCTGTTCTCCCAATACTAGGAGCGCTCCTAAACTGCGCAGCAGCACGGCGATCTTGCTCGCCCTCTCCTCGGTCCGGTGGAATAGATTGACCTCTAGTGGTGCATCAATTGCCTTGGCCAGCTCGACCATGCCAGCAGGAACAAGAGCCGCTACATTGCCGTTGACGCTTATAGCCGGCTGCCTGGCCAAGAGGAGCATAGCAGCTGCAACCATGGTAGCCGCATTCGCAGACGGCGTAGTTCTTTCGCCTATTAAATAGTCGAATGCTTCGCCGCGGCCCTGGGCAATCAATCCCTGTAGACTGGTTAAGCCCTCTTTTACACCTTTGGAAATGCACTCCCGGGCCAGCAGGGATTCATACCTGGGATGGGATTTAGGTATTTCAGTCAAGGCTTGCTCCTCTTTGCGAGATGGTTGTTGAAATCACCGTTCCAAACTCTGATAGAGCCTCGGTGGCACCAATGGAGAAAACTGCATCTCCAAGCATGATCATGCTGGCCATTCCTCCTGCCGCCTCCACGGCTTCAATGGCGTCCATTGCCCACGAGCTGGCCAGGCTTATCTGGCTGGTGAACCGTCTGGAAAGCCTCATGAACTCATTAAAAGTAGGCCGGGCAACAAGCTCTTTAACGGCAGATTTGCCTGCTCTATTAATTTTCTTCATAGCTCCTGGATCGGATAGTACTTTTTTGGTGGAGATTGGGCCCCGCACCACGCAGTCTATTTTCAGGGGCAAAGTTGGAATGCGATCGATTTTTCCTATGCCTGGAGCGCCCGCCTTGAGGCGAATTACCAGGCCGCCTGTGTTCTGAGCTACTACATCTCCCAGGCCGGTTCCACTCGCAACTTCAGCCGCATGGGCAACTGCTGCTGCCTGGTTAGCTGTGAGGCCCAAGTCGAATAAGGAATTCAGGGCATAAGCACACCCCAGAGCTCCTGCCCCGCTGGCTCCAAAGCCCGAGCCCAAAGGCATGTAAAGTTTTGTTTCTACTCTTACCGGCGATCTAGCCAGCTGATTCACAACAAATCTGCTAACTGGAGCTTCGCAAATCTGGCCGTTTAAAAAGATCTCTGTGCTGGCTGCTTTTTCTACAATAGTTGTGGCTCCGAGGTCCAGAGCCAAGCCAGCGCCGATGGACCCTGACTCCTGGAGGTCAGCAGTACGCTTTGCAGCAAAAAAACCGGTAATGTGAGATGGCACAAAAGCCTTCATAGAACGTCCACTAAGCGGTCGAGGATCTTTTTAGCGATAAGGCTCTTCTTTCCCTCCGCCCTGGTCAGTTGCCCCTGGCGGTCGATTATGATGACTTTGTTCTCTTCATGGCCCATTCCTCCAGCTCCCACATCATTGGCAACCACCAGGTCCAGCTCAGAAGATTTCATCGACTCCACCGCCCTTCTGATCAGCTCCTCATTGCCCACGAAGGTCTCCGCTTTGAATCCAACAATTTTCAGATCAGGATACTGCGAGCGAACAGTTTTTATGATCTTCTTGGTGGGCTTGAGCCGGAGGATTAGGTCTTGGCCTGACTTGATCTTCTCCTGGCTGGGGTCCAGCGTATAATCAGCTATGGCTGCAGCGCTAATAAGCGCATGGTAGCCACTTTCCAGTTCAGCCATAACCGCATTTAACATCTCCTCAGCGCTCTCTACAAAGATCTCACGAAAAGGCAGGCCCAGCCTGGACCGGTGGACTATGGCTACAGCAGCCCCCCTTCGATAGGCCTCCAGGCCAATCTCCACGCCAGTTTTGCCGGAAGCCCTGTTGGTCAGGATGCGAATAGGATCGATGGTTTCGGCATTCGAGCCGCTGGTTATTAGTATCTTTTTGGCTGACATATTGCCAGGGCCTAGCATTCTCTCCACTTCCAGAACAATTCGCTGGGGGTCGGCTATTTTGGCTTTGCCCTCTTCTATCCTGGGATCTACAACGGCAGCTCCGAATGCTCGCAGTGTCTCTAAATTCTTTACCACAGCTGGATGGCGGTACATGGCCTCATGCATGGCTGGAACGATCATAACAGGTTTGCCGCTGCCAATGGCTGTGGTGGCAAAAGTGGTCACAGGCGTATCATCAATTCCCAAGGCCATCTTGCCGATGGTATTGGCCGTAGCCGGAGAGATCAGCAAGAGATCTGACCGGCCACCTGTGCCGCAAAAATCTACGTGTTCTACACGTCCGGTGATTTCAGTTATAACAGGATGCCCGCTGGCGTATTCCAAAGCATTGGGATGGAGTATCTGGCACGCCGCAGGAGATAACACGCAGTGGACCTCCGCACCTCGGCGAATCAGCTCGCGAATCATATCCACAGTCCTTACTGCCGCTATGCTCCCGGTTACACCCACAACGATTAATTTTCCAGAGAGCGAGTCGCTTACTACACCGGAGATGCTCAAGTCCATAAATGTCAATTGTGTAATGCAGCCCGGTTTAGAAAAGCCTTTTCCCGGCTGGGCGATGGGGCGAAGGTATAAGCACAAACCTTATGTAAGAAATCCTCCGAGCTTATCTGCTGCGCCGGGGTGGCCTAGCTGGTTAGGGCGCAAGACTCATAGGGTACTCGCGAAATGTGCGCTCCTCCTGAGGCATCTTGAAGTCGCGGGCTCGAATCCCGCCCCCGGCATCTATTTTTCCAAATTGCAGTCATGGTTTTCGATTTCTCAGTTTTGTCGATGCAAATATGATATTGTTGTCCCGACGAACGAAGCAATAATGGCCCTTACTTGAATGGCGAATGACTTTCGCGAATTCGCAAGATCGAGTTTTGCCAAGCACCAACCGAATAGAACTAAGAAAAATAGGCGGGTCGCCACTTTGTAAAATATTTTTTTTATTAGAAAAATCAGTGTGTTCGCCGCTGAAATGTGAATAAATTACGCTACTATAGCACGAATCTTTTAATTTAATTACAATATAATTAAAGTCTGACATGAAATTTGAAGACCTTATAAAGCATGCGAAATTCGTGTCAAAAGAATCCCAATAAGTCAATAGACTCCCAACAGATGCATAAGACTCTAGCCTCATCGAAAAATGTCTTTCCCATATATCAGGATTAAATTAATATACAAATTGCTGCGCGTTACTTATTATTAAATCGGAGGGAACAGCTTGACAGAGACAAGAAATTTTGCTCTTAGGGACAAAAAAGGCAACGAGATTGGAGTCTTTTCGGGAAAGCAGCCCAGGCAGGCAGCTTTAAAGGCAGCGAACCGCGGTCATACGGACATCGAGCTTCGGGAGCGCGGAACCAAGAAGGTCCACGTATTCAAAGGCGAGAGGATCCAAGTAAAGAAGCCGAAAGGTGCGCCATCTTGGATGCCTGATAAGATCTGGAAGCCGAAAGTAAAGAAGGTTGGTGTAAAGACTCTAGAGGAGATCTGAAGATAGAAAACTCAAATTTCGCGCATTCGACAGAGGCCGCAGGGTGCAGGCATATGCCTGATATCCTTGGCCTTCTTGACGATTTTTTTGCATGATTTGAATTCTTTTCGCTCTTTCTTCAATTAATTTAGCTCTTTACTAAAAATAGCTGCATTCATTATGACCACGTATCTTTCTTTTTGCGTATTCCGTGCAATGAGCTTGTGGACATGCTTGAAAAGTAGGGCACGCAAGGCTGTTGCATTTCAAAGGCGGATCTCGGCTATTCAAATCTATGCAATAAGTAGTTGTGGCTATTTTCGCAATCTTTTTTTGCTGAAATGGAAAGCCTTATATATCGACGATTAACGTATATTATAGTTGGCAAAAGTCGAATCTCATTTCGTTCCCCTCCTCTTACCACGGCTTTTGCCTCCCTCCTAATCAACTATCAATGATCTAGAGCTTCTTGTTCCAAAGGTGCAATAATTAATATAATACCAAAAAACCTAAATTTAGGTTATCGCTCTTTTTTAGGCGTATTTTTGCCAAAATACGGCTCCCTACGCTCGTTCGCTAGCTGCAAAAGCTCTTTTATCTTCTCGAATTCACAGGTCTCTATCTTCACCAAATTTTCATTTCTTAGCAGACAGGGCTTGATCTTTCCATCAGAAGTGATCCGAAGCCTGGTGCAGTGTGCGCAAAACTCCGTATTGTCCATAGGCCGGACCACCTCCACCTCTGCCCCATCTAAAAAGTACTTTTTTCTGCGATGCATTTCCCTCGTTATCACTCTATCTGCAGAGCCTTGGAGCCTAGCTTCTATTTTTTCGATATCCCCGGAGATTCTCAGGCCTTTTAGGTCCATCAGCTCAATTAGCTGCAGTATCAGGCCACGGCTCCGAGAGAATTCAATTAGATGCGGAATCTCTAGCTCATTTTGTTTGAGCACTACTACGTTTAGCTTAATTGGCTCAAGTCCAGCATTTTTAGCAGCATCTATACCCTGAACCACTCGATCCAAATCTCCATATTTGCATCTAGTTATCGATCGGTAGATTTTTGGATTTAGTGAGTCCAGGCTTATGTTGAGCCTATCGAGGCCTGCATCAGCCAGAGATTGAGCCCTATTTGCCAGGAAAATGCCGTTGGTGGTGAGGGATAGATCAAGGTCGTCAGGCATCTGCGATATTAAATCCTCTAGGTCCGAGCGCATGAGCGGCTCGCCGCCGGTGAACTTAATAGAGCGCATGCCCAGGTCGGCGGCCGCCCTGGCCACATTTGCTGCCATCTGACAAGAGATCTCGTTGCTATGTGCTACATCCCCCTCCAGGTGGCAGTATATGCACTTCAGGTTGCACCTGGATGTAAGAGCCATACGCAAGCCTGTTGCTTTTCTGCCGAAAGGATCGACCAGGATCATTATGCTAATTTGGATCTGGCTCCTACTATTAAAGCCTTGAAGCTTTAGTATTCTATTGCCCCGAGACTTCGCTTAAGATAATTCAAAAGAGTAGTAGCTACAATTATGCATACCGCCATGCCAGATACAAGCTCCTCCCAACCAGGGCGGCTGACGGTTCCGAAATAAACAATGCCCCCCGAAATAAGGGTTAGGATGAAAGTGACAATGAGAGAGACCAACATGGACCACATTATCGATCCCACTTCATAGCGCTCAAAGAAGGAGGCTGACAAGACAAAGCAAATGGCGGCCAAAATGAGTATCATGGAATTGGGAAGGGGCGTCCCGTATTTGAAGAAATAGATCAGCCCCATAGCCAATACCATAATTACCAGCGCCAGGAGCCCTGAGGCCATAAAGGCCTTCAGAAAGTAGTTTTCTACACGAAGCCCCATCCCAGTCACATTATCTTTATAGGAAAGTATTGAATATAAAGATTGTGTATAGTTTCCCCGTAAGCTTTAAATATTGTAAACTTTCTGCAATGAGAATGGTTTACAAACGATATGCATAAAAGTTAGGAGACCCTCATTGGACCAGACAATTGTAGTGATGATATGCTATTTTTTTTTGATGATGGCCATCGGAGCTGCCAGCTCAAAGTATGCCACTGGGCTGGACGAGTTTCACCTGGCCGGCAGGAAAGTAAGGCACATTATGCTTACGGCAACCCTCTGTGCAACAATTATGGGGGCTTCAGCTACAATTGGCATGGCCGGTATGGGATTCAAAGAAGGACTGACAGGAGCTTGGTGGCTGCTATCTGGGACTGTCGGCCTTCTGGCATTGTCTCTTCTATTTGTCAAAAGGATTAGAGCCACAGGCTGCTGTACACTTCCTGAGCTGATAGGCACATTCTATGGGGAAAGGGTAAGAATGGCAGCATCGTTGCTAATAATCATCTCGTGGATTGGCGTGATCTCAGCTCAAATCATTGCCTCCGGAAAAGTTCTTCACGCCCTATTTGGCAGCAGCGAACAAATATTCATGGTCGCATCAGCACTAATCGTCATCCTCTACACGGTCCAAGGTGGACAGCATTCTATCGTGAAAACTGATCTGGTCCAGTTTGTCATAATAATCTCTGGAATTATAATTCTTTTATACAGGACGCTGGATGCAACAAGCCTTACATTTCTGAAGGCACAAAGCTTCCCGACTTCCCCAGATAGGGATTCTTTAGGAGTCCTTTCTATGATATTGGTAGTGGGATCTACCTACCTAGTGGGCCCGGACATCTATTCCAGAATATTCCTAGCTAAAGATCCCCAGACCGCCCGCCAATCGGCTATTACTGCTGCTATTATTCTGATCCCCTTCGCCTTTGCCATAACTATTCTAGGAATTTGCGCCAGGATTCTTTTCCCTGCAATTCAAGCCGAGCAGGCCCTTCCATCTTTGATGATGAGCATGCTCTCTCCCTTTGAGCTGGGCATTGTGGGATCGGCTCTATTGGCTGCCTTTATGTCCTCGGCAGCCACGCCCTTGATGACAGCCACAACTACCATGGCTTTAGACCTTTACCGGCGGGCCAAGCCATCATCAAGAGTTCCAGAACTAATGACCGCCTCCAAGATAGGCGCATTGATCATTGGTCTGCTCGCTTTAGGCGTGGCAATGACCTCTTCCGGAATAATAGCTGTGATCTTTTCGGTCTATACAATTTTCACCGGGGGATTGCTAGTGCCAACAGTTGCGGGATTTTACAAAGAAAAGCTGGGGCTTACTTCCAATGGTGCCCTAGCAGCCCTGGTCGGCGGCGGCCTGACCGCAATAATGCTGGGGAAAAGCTATCCTATGTTGGGAATGGCGGTTTCATTAATACTATTGATCTTTATCAGTAGGCTAGACCGCCATCGGAAAAGCTAGGCAAAAACGAATTGGGATTAGATCTATGAGACAGAAGACGGCTAAGAACTAAAGCAATCTCATCATTGGATAGTCTCTATCTAAATCGTACTCCAGTCTAGCCCGGATAACTTCTCCTTTATAATCTATCTCCACCTGGGCAAAGATCATCTTGCCCTGAAGCTCTCCATAGCCAAAGGCATTTTCCTCCAGCATTTTCCGGTCTATCTTCACCTGGACGCTTTGCACATAAGGCTGGAGCGATATGCTCTCCTGGATGGCCTGTTCCATACTGGCCGCTGTCTTGGGACTTACGGGCGCTCCTACGAACTGATGATAGAGCGCTCCCAGCTTAATCCCAGCCTCGAAAGCTGCGATCTCTCTATTTGTAGGCATAAAACACCACCGGACTGGCCATATAGGCAGCCATTGCTATCAATATCAGTATTCCTGATACGCTACTATCCTGCCAAAATAGAATTATGCATGCAGATGCTAGAAGAACCAGACCAAATGCTAAAAGCGCTTTAGCATCTCTAACTTTGGGATAAGGGATGCTGCTCACCATCAAGGCTGCAAGAGCTAACATTGAAATGAGGGATATCTCAAGATTTTGAAAGAGCATGCCTGCTGTTACAGCTAATCCCGAAGCGGTTATGGGAATGCCTTCGAAAGACTTGTTGTTATCAACAGTTATATTGAATCTGGCCAGTCTAAGAATTCCACAGTTCAAGTATATCATGCTGGCAGCGAGGATTAGCGGTGAAACGTCAAAGGTTTTGATGACCAGCACTGCTGGAGCCACTCCGAAGGAGATCAGGTCTGCTAAAGAATCAAGTCCTGTTCCCAGCGGGCTGCCCTTCGTCCTCCGGGCCAGGAAACCATCAAGGCCATCGGCTATAACAGAGAAGATCACTAGAAGAACAGATAATTCTATGTCTCCGGAGGATGCCGCCAATATCGCGCTAAAGCCAAATAAACCATTCAAGAGAGAAAAGATGTCGGAAAGCTGTATTACCCTGAAGACATTCATGCTCTCTTCACCGCGATAATACTCTCCCCTGCTCGAACCTTATCTCCTAGGTTCACGCAGTGCCGGTAACCTCTTGGAATGGTGACCTCCACCCGAGATCCAAAGTGAATCATTCCGATCCTCTGTCCTCTGACAATTCGATCGCCAGGATTTACATAGCAGGCTATTCTCCTAGCTATCGCGCCTGCAATCTGAGAGACTTCTATTTCGCCAGCGTCTGTTTCTATGACTATTCTGTTCTGCTGATTATTGCTGGCGATTTTGAGGAAAGCCGGATAGTGGCCGCCGGCAGTAAATAAGGTGCTCTTGACCAAGCCGTTCATCGGGGATCTGTTTACATGCACATCATACGGCCCCATGAAGATGGCTATTTTATCGGGACCGGCCAAGACCACCCTGCCGTCTGCCGGAGAGACCATTCCGTCACCACGAGGAGATCGGTCAGGATCTCTGTGAAAAAAGATTACAAAAAGGGAGCCAGTTAAGGCTAATGCCGAGACATACCAGCTTCCCAGCGCGGCTAGAATTGCAGTGAGGATAATTGGGAAGGATACCCAGGCCCTGGAACCTTTAGCAATTCTCAAGGGTGATCCCTCCTGGGATGCATCAGCTCCCCGCCTAACTCGTCAATGAGGCCCAAAAGCTCGGGCAGGATGGAGAAGATAACATAAGCGATGATGAGAAGCGCCATAGTGGAGCCTGCTTTGGCTATGACGTTATGGGCAACAAAGAAGCTATCATTCCCAAACCACTCCTCTCCGTAAGCTACCACAACAAAGGCATTTCTTAATATATTTAAAGAGTAAATAACGAGCGTGGATACTGCCAAAGCACCAAACTTTCGTAGTGGCGGGGCCTGGACAGATAATATTACTCCTATAAATAATGCGATGCTCTCTATGGCAGTGCAAGCGAGTATGATCTCTACAGATCTGCCATTTATAGCCATCACATTCCAGCTTTGCAGCGTTACCGGCACCGAAAAAGCTTGAAGGAAGAAGACAGTGATCAGTGCAGTCTGTCCTATGAGCCAGATCCTGAGCACCTCTATCTCTGCAAAGGGGAAGTAAACTATGCCGCAGACTGAGGCTGCAAAGCTAGCCCATTTGCAGGCATTGGTCTGGCAGCCTTTGAAAAGCAATATCCAGGCCATGTATATGCATAGAACTCCTGCTGTCGCTGTTAGAATGGCATTAAAATAATCCTCAATAGAAAGATAATATCCTGGCTGTCCCATCCAGTAGATGCCAAAGAGAATCCACCCTAAGCCGGCCAGCGATACTATCCGGGTTAGAGTCGATGCCAGAAGCAGGATTAAGCTCAACCATAGAATATTTGAGAGGAGCCAGGGCAAACTCATTGGTGATAGAAATACCACAGGTTTATTTAGCATTGTCGACTTACTCCAGGCTATTGACGATTGTTGGAGAGCAATTGAGATTCAATCCAAAAAAATTGGTATTAGCATGAATTACCTAAAAATTTTCTTAATCATTGTTGCATGCCTGGGCCTGATGGCATTTAGTGTATCTGCTGCAGGGCCGTTTTCTGATAAAAAAAGCCCGTCAGAGGCAATTATCGATCCGGCTCTTCAAAAGCTACTGGATAGTGGAAAGGATGAAGAAATATCGGTAATCGTAATTGCCGAGGACCAAAATATTCCAAATCTGGACAATTTCAAGGTCAAATACAGATATCACTTGATCAAAGGCATAGCAGGCAGTGCCAGTCTATCGACAATAAGAACGTTGTCCGCCAGCGATACTGTCAAAGGGATCTATCTCGATGGAACTGCCCATGTGGCAAAGCCCGCCAAAACGCAGCAAAGCGATGTCACGGTCTGTCCGGCAAATATAATCAATGCTGCGCCGCTATGGTCTAAGGGGATAGATGGACGGGGCATAACTGTTGCCATTCTGGACTCTGGTATTGACAAAAACCACCCGGATCTAGCCGGAAGAGTAGTCGGCGAGAAAAACTTTGTACTGGACGATGCCACGCCAGACGATCTCTTGGGACATGGAACATTAGTGGCAGGACTCGTTGCCGGTTCTGGAGCCGCCTCAGGGGGCAAATACAAAGGAGTGGCTCCTGGCGCTAATTTGCTGAATGTAAAGGTCATTAATAGAGACGGAGACGGCAGAATATCAGATATTATCGCTGGAATAGAATGGGCAATAGACAACGGCGCTGATGTGCTCAGCCTAAGCCTTGGGGGGATGAACCTGGGAGAGACAAATCCGCCGGTGACTATGGCAGCAGACAATGCCGTGGACGCTGGTGCAGTGGTTTGCGTTGCCGCGGGCAACAGAAACAACACTGAAACTCAAAGCTCTATTGGCGCCAATACGCAGGCTGATGCCAGGGCCAACCGCAGACAAATAGGCGGAGAAGACTTCGATATCTCCCAGTTCGATATATCCCAGTATAATGGGGCTGGCAAGGACGTATTGCTGCTCTTTGTAGTGCTGGCACTGCCGCCCGGCCTGATCGATTCCCCGGGGGATGGAGTGAAGGTCATCACCTTGGGGGCATCTGATGGCAATGACCATATAGCGGGTTTCAGCGGCTCCGGTCCCACCAGAGATGGAAGGACCAAGCCATGTGCAGTTGCGCCCGGTGTAAACGTGGTCTCTACAGTTCCTCCCGGCCTCGAAAACTTAGACTATATGGATATTTATTATGCAAAACAGTCGGGCACCAGCCTTTCTACGCCTGTCGCAGCTGGCATGGCCGCTTTGCTGCTACAGGCAGATCCCAGTTTGACTCCCGCCGGAGTCAAGGCTGCTATGACGCTAGGAGCAAAAAAGCTGAACAACAGCCAGGGAGAGCCTTATGAGGAATATTATCAGGGAGCTGGAAGGCTGGATGCAAACCAATCCTTTAGCCTTCTGAACACTAGCCTTTGCGCAGCGATGCCTGATTCCTGGAGTGCTGGCAGGTGGGCGTACCTTGGCGCTGGCAAAGGGCTTTATGTGGGGCTTGATACCGGTGCAGATCGGCCTCAAAAGAAGATCTATTCGCTGGCTCCTGGAGACGACGAGATCACCAATCAATTTGTCTTCTTCACCGATCAGGAGAGAAAAGATATAAGCACTACAGTTAGCGGAGCCGTCTCAGATTGGATTACTCTTCAGCCGCTTCCAAAGAGCATGCCGGCCAACAGCCAAAAGGTATTTGGAGCGACAATATCGGTGCCAAACACAACTCTGCCCGGAGAATATAAAGGGCAGATAGAAATTGCCGAGGGCGATGAAATGCTGTCCTCTATACCCATAACTGTAGTAATTGCAGAGCCAATCAATATCAAAAAAGGACGAGCAGTAAAAGCGGACCTTTTGCAGGATTCAAATTGGGACTACTATTATCTGGATGTGCCGCTGGGAACTAGCGAGATTTCATCTTCACTTGACTGGAGAGGAGCAGCCAGCGCGGATCTGGACCTATTCTTGCTTTCTCCAACCAGCGAGTACTATGCCGGAGAAGAGAAGACATTAGGAGAAGATCTTGATATCTCCAATCCGCCATCAGGTCGATGGCTTGCTGCAATCCACGCCAAGAACCTGACCAATCCTGTGAACTACACTTTGAGCTTTGAGCAATCTCTAATGGAGACATCACCCAAAAGGTGGAACGCCGGATCTGTAGCTCCGGGAGGCAAAGCGGCCGTTTCGTTTCAGATTGAAAACAAAGGACCGGCTTTGAGCAATATAACATACGTCGGTTCGGTAGAAAACGTCAGCAGGATCGAGTTCAAGGGGTCCATAGGCAGCAAGGATTTGCTGGAGAGGTTTTTTGAGGTGCCTGCAGGCACCAGCCGAATTTCTGCCGAAATGAGAAGTGAAGACGGCAATGAAGATATTGCGTTTCTCCTTCTAGATCCCGAGGATAAGAGAGCGTATGCAAAAGTCGGCTCTGAGAGCATGGGGTCTCCAGAGGTAACTCTTCCTCAGCCCGGAAAGTGGAGGATCTGGATTTACGGAAATGACGTGCCGGCTGGCAAAAACGAATCATTTAGCGTAGAAATCGTTCGGTATCTTCAAGGAGATTGGCCATGGATTTCCACAAAAGGGCCGCGATCCATAGAGAGCGAATCAAATGCCACTTTAGAGGCGGAATTGAGAGTTCCGTCCAATTCACAAAGCCGCATTGTAGACGGAGGCATAGCGATCCGGTCTGGAAATCGCTCATTTCTCATCCCGGTCAGCTTAACAGTGGCTGGCACATCCTTGGAGGGTTTAAACCGCTCTGAAGTGGAAGACAGGGACAAAGACGGTTTTTTTGACAAGCTGACTTTGGCATTCGCAGTTAATTCCACTAATCCGGGTAACTATACGGTGGAGGGCGCTCTAGTCGATTGCCAGGGCCGCCAATTGGAGTGGCTGGATGGCACAGCTAAGCTCCAGAAGAGCGGAGATATCACTGTCGATGTAAGTGGAAAAGACCTATGGAAGAGCGGCGGCTGCGGGCCTTTGAGGATTCAAAGCCTGTTCCTGTACAACGAGAGGGGCGAACTTCTGGATCACTACAACAAGAGCATCGAAGTCCAGAGAAGCCCGGAGCAGTTCCAGCCCCCAGCAGCATATTTCACAGGCAACTTTTCCAATCAGACCATATCCAGCAAGATAGGAATTGGAGTGGGAGTTCGGATAGTCAAAGCTGGCACCTATGAGCTGAGCGGCCGGATTGAGGATGATACAGGCAATGACTTGGGCAAGGGCATGGCAAGCGCAAAGCTCGATCCCGGAAACAGAAGCATAATCCTGGTATTCAATCCAGCTTTATTCATCATGATGGGCAAAGCCTCCCAGATTCATCTCAAAGATCTGAGCCTGAAGCTGGATGGAACTGTCGTTGATCAAATAGCGGATGCTTGGTCCAGTCCAGAGATTGATCCGGCCTATTTCAAGGGCGGCCATAATACGATAAGGACTGATAGAGGCAGAGTGGTTATACCCTGAGCAATGATCCTGCTGAAAATGAAGAGCGATTAAGACCAGTCAAAGGCCTAATGTCTTCCAAGATAATCTAAGATAGGCAGCCAATTAGGCTATTGCAGGCCTTTGCTTCTATCTATTGGGTCATGAGCTGAGTCATAAGCAAGTCATAGGCATGCCGGTCCCAATTATAGCTACCAATTCTTTATCGTCGGGGCTTCGGATATCTGGAAAATGCCATCGACGGTGGCAATGTTTGAATCAGCGCCTCTGAAAGCATTCTTAAAGTGAACGGCTATCTGAATGATCCCCTTGGCGTCCCCTATGGTAGCTCTATAATAATAAGTCTGGTCTGAAATTGAAGCACCATCCTTCGAAGGTTGAATGACTTTGCTGTCTACAACTTGTCCGTTCTTGGTCAGCTCTAAATCGACCTTGCTGCCATCGACGTCGATAAACTTCAGGGCTAACTGATAGCCTTCATATAAGGCGAGGGAACTATCGGTTGTTATCGTTTTTTCGAAACGAGCAGGAGTTTGGTACAAGATCTTGCTAACGTAATCTCCGGAAAGGCTGCGTTGTTCGCTGTTTTCATACAAATAACCATCTGCATAACTCTTGAAATAATTGTCCTGTTCGCGAACGTAGCCGTTGTAATTGCCCCATCCGCTAACAGGGAGCTGAGCAAGTGCAGAGGGTGTCGAGGCCGATTTCTCGACATGGACTGTGGCCGTGGCTTCATCTTGTATCCCCGGCTTATTGGAGTAGGCAATCAATTTATATGTGGTATCGCTCTTGGGAGTTACAGATACGGATCCAATCGGGTCAAGCTTCTTTCCAATCCCTTGGTCGATATTTATGACTTCTGTATTATTGACTTTCCATATTAGCTCGGCACTATCTCCCGGTTTGATTGTTTCGTCAACTGCC
>JADDYB010000237.1_pt1 | contig 17060 bp, 11 predicted proteins | sample 8641941 | NCBI WGS metagenome assembly JADDYB01 (sample SAMN16275377, study PRJNA637457) | freshwater sediment metagenome | isolation source: Lake Kineret sediment | place: Israel: Lake Kineret | collected 2013
TCTGAGGGGGGAGGTAAAGCACCTGGAGATGATTAAGGGGTACATTGTGACGGAATACGTGAACACGGGACGAGTGAAAATGATCAATCCCACCTATGACAAGACAAAGGTCTACATTCTCACGGATGAACAGTGGAAAGAGTACCAGATGCTGAAGAGTAAAGATCCAACGTTAATTGGTGTCGGGTTTCTCTGACACCGGTCACCAGTTCCTAAAGACTGAAGAGGTGATGACATGGGTGATCCACGACCTGACTACCTCGTTCGTGTGGTAAAAGAGGTCAATGACAAAGACAAATGGACAAATGTGGGCGTGGCCTACAAGAACGAGAGAGGGAGCATTACCGTTTATCTGACAGCCTTGCCTCTCAATGACAGAATAATTCTGATCCCTGCAAAGGGCGAACCGTAGAAGAGGAGAGTGTACAGTTATTGATGGGGAAGATGAGAAAGGATTTTCAAAGTAAGCGAGCCCTTACCCTTCCTCTTTTTTTTGTGAAGTATTCCTTGAAGAGTTGAAATGAAGTACTTTTCTCTGTGATTTAGTTTTTTATTTCTCATTGTCAACTCTTCTTGTGGTTGATAGGATGATTGCACTGATAAAGATAGCAAAATGAAAGATGGTTACTCAATGCTGATGATAAGAATTTTATCGAATCAAGTTATTTTTTGAGTAAGGAATAAACAAAAAACTTATAAAGAGTAGGAAGAAATAGGTATTAGGGAGAAGTACAGGTGAGTGATTTCATGAGAGCAATATGTATATTTATCATCCTCCTCCTTGGCATGAGTGCAGGGTTCACTCCAACAGGGGGAGATGCAAAGAGTGAGAATTTCTTCTTCCACCAGATCGAGAAGAAAGGTGTGCAGGATTTCTCAGATGGATATATAACTATTGAAGAGAGACCCATCGAGATTGTAGAAGGGGAAAATGGATTTTCCGTTTCAGGGACCTCCTACGAATGTTCTCTCACAAAAACTATAGGGGAGCAGTTCCTCACGTTTGAGATTGGTGATTCTTCCATTATCTTTGGGATGGGGGAGCAGTCTTTTGGGAAGTTGAACAGTGTGGAAGGGAGAATAGAAAAGGACAAGAAGGTGAAGACTGTCTACAAGAACGTACATGAGGACATGGATATTCAGTACACGTTCTTGCACCACAAGGTGCTGGAAGAGATAGTGTTATATACATTCAAAAATGTGAAGATTTCTGAGCACTTTGAGATAGAAAACGTGTGGATGAGAGAGGAAGACAATGGTATCCACTTCTACAGCACCAAGACAGGGAGAGAGGTCTTCTTCATTCCACCACCCGTGATGTACGAGGAGGGGAATAGTGAGGTGAGGTGTTACGATATTCACTACGAGATCGAAATGAAGGATACAAAATATGTGATTGAAAAAATTATTGATGAGAAAGGAGCAGAGTGGTTGAAAGCACCTGAAAGGAAGTATCCTGTCATCGTCGATTCCACGACAGAAGGTGCCTTGAAAGATCCGTGGGAAGAGTCTGGATTACTCCCGTATGGACAGTACTTCAAGTGGTTAAACGAGTACGTCTCCCCCGCCAATGGAGGTTTGACAGTGAACCAGACCGATTTCTATCTGCCGGGGAGAGGGATGGATTTTGTCGTAAAGAGGATCTACACCACCCCACAGGCCTTCGTACCAGATGAAGATGATCCTTACACCTACATTCCCACTGAAGAAGATCCTCCCTGGTCGATTGGGAATGGATGGCGACTTGATTTCCCGGGGATTGCAGGAGATTACCTGTACCTGTGGGATGGACGCATGTACAAGATCGAGTGGGAGGATGATCCACCCGACTGTACGTGGTGTGCCCCACCGCAGCAGCCCCAGGAACAGACCTTCAACAATCACAAGGGCGATCACTTCAGACTGATCAAACACACGGATGGTACCTATACGTTGTATTTGAAGGATGGGAAGGTGTGCAAATTCTCCAGTTACGGGGTCATTGAGTGGATACGAGATGATAATGGGAATGAGATTCACTTTACCACGAATTTACAGTCAGATGGAGAAGGGCACGTGACCCTACTCAGTGCACTCGTCACGGATACGGTAGGGCGGGTCATAAATGTGTCCAGGGGAGGTGTGACGTACGGAGGTGTATCCATTACCTACACAAACCAATACGTCGACGGGAATCCTCTGTTGACGAGGGTGACTGATTCAGTGGGAAGGGTAACCTCCTACTATTACGAGTACTTTCTTTTAGATGGCTCTCACCAGTACCGGAACAAGTGGTTACTAACGAAGATTGTCTATCCCACTCAGGGGTATTCCACCTACTCTTATGCGAGGAGAGAGCGAAGGTACTGCAAGGATGAGTGCTCAGCATATTCGAACTGTCATGAGATGGGTGATTGTTACGACAAAATGTACCAATTCCTGGTGGCCACCCAGAGCATCTACGCCAGTGCAAACGATCTGAATTGTGTGCGCACCTACAGCTTTACCGGAGACTGGGAGGAATTCTACTCTTGTGTAGAGACGACGAAAGATGGAGATTACTACGTCCAGGGTACCACCTATTTCTCGATTGCAGAGGGGAAGGTGATGGCGAAGACTTTGAAAGACTACGAGGGGATACAGAGGGAGAAGACAGTCTACGACTACAATGGGCAGGGAGAGGTGACTTTAACACAACTGTACAGGGGGAATACGAATGATGTGAGTTATCAGGAGTACTCTGCGTATGATGAATGGGGGAATAACATCTATTCCAGGGACAGCAGGGGAGTGGAAGTGTTTAACTGCTATAATAATGGTAATGCATTCACTGATTACTCAGGAAATCTCGTAACCTTATTCTCAAATCAGTTCTACTCGAATTCCTTCTCTACTGTGCACGACAAATTAGTGGCTACCTGCTCGTACCAGGATGGATCTACTCTAGAGAGTTATCACCTGTACAATGGGACAGACATGGTGGAATCCAAAGACGTTTATGAGGGAAAGTCTTATATTGTCTTCAGAGGATTATTCGATGAGAATGGACAGACCCAGTTCCCCTTTGATCTTACAACATTTGGGAATGCTGTCTTGAGAATCACAGGTGTTCCCACTCAGAATTTAGTACGATTATCAGAAACTCATTCGGTCTCCACCCACCAATGGTACCAGAACACGGGATACTGGCAGAACTCGCGCTTCTATGCTTATTACATCAAAGGAGAAGTGGATGGGTATGATCCCGTGGGTCCTTTCGTTCACTACCCGGGGACTGCAGGGTACGAGAGCTACGAGAAGTGGGTGGATGGAAGGACGCAATACGTGAAGACCTATTACAAAGAAAACCAGAACAAATTACCTGTCTCGTGCTCATACCGATTAAACGGCGGGTCATGGGTTCCGATCACTTCCAACTTAGGGAATGGGATGGCTCAAACTACGATACAACAGGGGAACTTCTCTTCTCATAACGTTCTGGAGTTCTCTGAGTCCAGCTCCTACAAAACGAAATTCGAGTGGGTGCTCTTCGTCCCTGCAGAGGTGCAGTCTGAGACGTACGTGAAGAATTTCACCTATGACACCTATGGAAACATGGTTACTGCCTCAAACTGTTATGGGACAGTGACCCTCACCTATGATCCTGTGAATCATTCCTACCTCACCGGGGTGACTGATCCCCTGGGGAATATGATTGTAGCTGAATACGACGATAGAGGGAATATCATCACCCTAACTGATGCCAAGGGATATACGTACCACTACGAGTACGACCTTTTGAACAGATCGAAGAAGAAGATAAATCCAGACCTCACAGAGAGAGAAGCAGTCTACAACGATGCCCTAAACACGGTGATCATCTATGATGAATTAGACAATTATGTGAAGAAGTACTTCGATGGCTTGGGAAGGTTAACGAAGGTAGAAAATGCAGAATACACAGAAGAGTACACCTACAACTACCTGGGCAAGGTTGAAACGAAGACCGATGCACTGGGACGGGTATATTTTTACGAGTATGACGAAATGGGGAGGCCATTATACAGTTACAATCCTGACAACACCTACCAGAGGATGGTGTACAACGATAAAGAAAACATTGTCGAAGTATATGATGAGAATGGCAACAAGAAGGAATTAAAATACGACTGGGGTGGTAACCTGTCATGGGTAAAAGAATACATCAACAGTAGCTTCTATCTCACTGAATACAGTTATGATGAAACGGGAAATATCACAAAAATGAAAGACGCAAAAGGGAATATCACTCTCTACTATTATGGCATGTTTGGAGTGGAACGGGTTCTCTATCCTGATGCCTCTGAAGAGAATATCATCTACGACTGCATCGGGAATGTTACCCAGAAAGTTACTGGTTCAAGGAATATCGCCTACTACTATAATGCTGCTTCTCAGCTGATACGAGTTGAATATCCTAATTCTTCCGTTTATTTCACGTATGATGCCAATAGAAACAGAATAAGTATGCAGGACCCGCAAAGCTCTGCCTTCTACGTATACGATTCACGGAATAGACTCGTATCAGAGACCAATACCATAGATGGGGTCAGTTACACTATGTCCTACGAGTATGATGCAGCTTCTAATGTGATTTCCCTCTTATACCCTGATGGCACAGTCATAACCCATGACTATGATAATTTGAACAGGTTGGTGTCTGTAAATGGGTATGCACAATTCTCGTGGAATGAGAACTCTCAACTAGAACAGATTTCATACCAGAATAACATTCTCACAGACTACTTATATGACGTACGGGGAAGACCAATCCAGATTAAAACGACGAAAAATGGGAGCGATCTCCTCAATCTAACCTATATCTATGATCCTGTGGGCAATATTCTCCAGATGAAAAATCAGGACCCTAATCAAGTCATCAAAGAACAGTGGAATTACACTTATGATCCTTTGAATCGATTAAAAACTGCTGCAGGTGGTCCTTCTGGACAGAATTATTCTCTGAACTACCAGTACGACAGCACAGGTAACAGGATACAGTTAAACAATACAACATATACATACGATGAGATGAATGAACTACTTTCTTTTGAATCGGGGGATGGAAATTGTACCTTCACCTACGATGCGTACGGGAACTGCATACGGAAGGAGGATGGTACGAATGTGTGGGAATACTCCTACGATTATGAGAATAGGTTAACCTCTGTAAAGGAGAATGGACAGGTTGTAGAACAATACATTTGTGACGGCGATGGGAAAAGAATCAAGAAGATCGATTCTGATTCAGAGAGAGTTTATATATACGGTGGGTTGAACATTCTGTATGAGGTGAACGTGACGACCCGAATGGATGCAGTCTACATCTATGGACCTGCGGGAAGAATAGCAAAAAAAGTCAATGACATCGCAGAGTACTACCACACAGATCACTTGGGTTCGACCAGACTGACAACCTCAGAAGATGGTGTAGTAAATGAGGAAATCCTGTATGAACCCTTTGGTGAACAGATTAATACTACTGAAGAGAGATACACCTATAACGGAAAAGAAAGAGATGAAAATAGCCTTTATTACTACGGTGCTCGCTACTACGATCCTCAAATAGGAAGATTTATATCAAGAGACCCCCTAACAGGGGAAAGAGAATTCCCACAAACCCTGAATAGATATACATATTGTTTGAATAACTCATTACGATATATTGATCCTGCTGGTCTTGATGAAGAAGACGTTGTTCGAAGTATCTTTGCGTGCCTTTTCAATATAAGCCCGGATCTTCTTGGAAAAAATCTAACTGAACTGATCAAAGAAAAGGAAAGTGAGCTCGGTGCATTAATGGAGCTGATTGAAATGTTAGGGTTTGATGTTGCGGCATATAGTTATGAAGGAAACTTCTTAGTGATTGATACTGAGTATGGTAATGTAACAATTGCCATAGACAATGAGAAATGTAAAGAAGAATCGTCATTTGGCCTTTACGATGAAAACATGCAGTGTATCTATGTCAGTACAGAAAAACCTGGCACTGTTGCAGATTTAGCTACAGTGATCTTACATGAATTCTGTCATTATACGCTTAGTAAAGAGTTTCCAAAAGGAGATAGGAGTAAGCAGCATTACTATATATACAAAGTTGAATCAGAGTACATGGGAAAAGTTGCAGAACGATCAAAAGATGCAGGACTCAGTAACCCTTATTCTTTTAGGTATCGGGTGAATGAGCGAATCATGTGGTTTTTTGCCTATAAGATACGTCCTGTTCCAAAATGAGTGATGATAACCATGAAATATATAAGTATCTTACTATGTTGTATAGTGCTTGTACAAGTATCAGGAACCTCTAGTTGGGAGTGTTTCAAAGGATCTCCAGAGAGAACTGGCTCCATTAACGTGCCCGCTCCAGATACTGGATACCTCCTATGGAAGGTCAATACAGGATCGGAAGTATATTCTTCCCCTGTCGTGCAGAATGGAAAAGTTTTCCAGGTCGGGTTTCAAAGAATGTGGTGCCTTCACCTTGACACGGGAGAGATTTTGTGGACTTCTTCTGTACCTGCTCATCATTCCACACCTGCCATTTCTCATAACAAAATCATTGTGGGTACTAATCGCGGAATCTCTGCACTTTCAACAGAAGATGGAAGCATACTGTGGGAATACAAAGTCTCAGGAAGATTCTCGAAGAGATTTTCACTAGAAGATTACATTGTTTCATCCCCTGTTGTTTCTGAAGGGAGAGTAGTAGTGGGGACAAGAGCCTATCAATTCCTGGTGGCTGATGGATCTTGGATTGGCGGGAGAGACGACGTCAATGTGATCTGCCTCGATGAGAACACGGGAAAGGAGAAGTGGTATCACAAAACAATTCTTGGCGTTCTCTCTTCTCCCTGTGTGGCTCATGGGAGAGCATTCGTTGCCTCAAGAGAAATCTTGTGCATTGATCTTGGAACTGGCAGAATATTGTGGAACAGTGAGGATAAATATCCCTATGATACAGATAAACCAATGGAAGACCTGTTTGCTTTTGACAGTTCAAGTCCTGCTCTCTACCATGGAGTTCTCATTGCAGGTTCCTCCAACATGGAATGGGGGACTACAGAGCGGCGTTATCTGTGTTGGCGAAAAATTGTTGCCATGGATCAATACACGGGGAATATTCTCTGGGAATGGATTGAAGATGGTGCCTTGGCCTCTTCTCCGGCTGTCTATGATGGAAAAATCTATTTTTACTCCTACGATGGAATGGTACGGTGTCTTTCTCTTTTAGATGGACAAGAACTATGGGGCGCTTCTCTCTCTGAACCTCAGGTATTCAACACCAAAGGATTCCTATTGTGGCCTTCTCCATCTGTCGCTGATGGCAAGGTGTACATTGGCTCAATTGAGGGTGTTTTTTACTGTCTCGATGCTTACACGGGTGAAATCCTCTGGAAGTACGAGACTGGAGGTCCAATCCGTTCTTCACCTGCCATTGTATCTGGAAAGATTCTAGTCTCGTCTACTGACGGCTGGCTGTACTGCTTTGGCATTGACCCTGAAACCTACAGGCTGAAGGCCGAGAACTACCTGAAGGAGAAGGACTATGGGAGAGCAGAAGAATTTCTCGTCAAGGCTCAAGAATACGCGAAGACAAATGAAGATGCTGAGGAAATCAACACATTACTCAGTCTTGTTAGTTCTGAGAGGGAGGAGTACCAGGAGAGGCTAGATAGAATATCTGAAGCCGAAACCCTCATGGAAAAGGCAGATGAAGTCTTGTGGGATAAAGAATATGAAGAAGCGGAGGACTTATATGCAAAAGCTGGCGAAATATACGAAGAATTGAACGATGAATTTGGAGTATCTTTCTGTGAGAGTAGAATAACATACATTCAGGAAAGAATCTTGAATGAAGGAACGGGAATGAATTACTGGTTGCTACTCATTCTGTTACTTAGTTTTGCATTTTTGTTTGTAATCATTTTTAAGATGATAGAAATATTAAGAAAATCACCTGAATAGAAGAACGAGATAACCTAAAGGTAATAAAATGTCTATACATGTATAGAAAATTATTATCACTAAAGAATTAGAAAATGAGAGGAAGAAAAGAGAAAAAGAAAAACGTTGACAAAACATCGATGCCGTGGGTTGCCAAGATCAACAATACCAATACTTTCCCTTTGGCCTGCATCCACTGAAGTTTTTGAACTCTATCTTCTATCTTTTCCTATGGAATTTTTCCCATGAAATCACTTGTGCCGATACTCCCCTCACAAGCTCAGTCTCTACACTTTTCTGTTCAAGATGATCCAGTATGAATCAGCATTGAATAGGTTTATATAGGAATACTGTAACAGTAGTTTAAATCTTCAACTCTACAAGATCACACTTACATACAAACAAGGAGGAACCAAAATGGATGAGAGTAAAAGCGAAGAGGAAGAAAGACAGCTGTTAAAAGTTTTAGGGTTAGCCGGGACATGGGATATCCTCCACTTTCTCTTTGAAAATGGCACGGGGACCTACCTGGACTTGAGTCAATCGATAAATACTCACACACTCAACATGCGACTCAATGCCCTCATTGAATACAACATGATTGTGCACCACAGGGTGAGAAATCCCAAGCGTGAGTGGTATGAAATAACTGAAAAGGGGAAGGAGATCTTCGGGCTCTTGTTGAAAATACTGGAAGTAAAGGATTGAAAAAGGGGGAATTGGCAAACGAGCAACCTTTTTCTCCTCTCCTCAGATGAGAGAGCCCTCGTCCTGAAAGTATTTTTCAAGACTTTTCACAGTAACTTTGGGCTGCGAAATGAATGCTCCAGTTTATCTCTTTTGTTAAGACTCAATATTCAGCAGTGAGGTTGTAATCCTTTTGAACTTGTCTTTGGATTGGTCTAGATCTGCTTTAGAAAACCACACCCAAAAGATGAATCAGGGCCACACCCTATGTGGAACCCAAGTGCCAATATCCAGGCAGCTGTCTCATTGAGCTCGTCGAAGCAATAATCTACAACCCCAGTGTAGGAATGGAAAACTGTCTTGTCACTTCTTGTAGATCTCCTTTCCAGTTTGTGATAGTGTCTGGTGAATTCCTCTACTGTGCCAGTGACTTCAACTTCAGGTATGTCTTCTCCATTTCCGTACTCATTGACAAAGCGAATTAACCTGTTCCTGATTCCATTCACGAGACTTGGGGGTTCTGGTGGGAACTCTTTCCCGGTGAAAGGTGTCCTAAACCCAATTTTGACTCTATTCATTTTGAAGGGTTCGAAATCCTTGATGTCTGTGACTGTGAGATTTTTCAGAAAGATAGTCTCCCCATCGTAGACCGTCTTCTGCGAGAGGCAGCATCCTATTTCTTTTATCTCGAACCTGTTCAGACCTTCATACCTCTGGGAGTACACTCCTCTCTTTCCCAGGAGGCTCATGGCAAGGATGACGTGGGGGAGATACTTGGTGAAGTCTCCGAAAAAGAGGATTTCTAGAGTGAGGGTGGGTTCTTTTTCTATTTTCATTTGTTTCCCAAAGAAGGGAGGGATTATGACGATTGGTTTTGTGGGTGGGGCATGCCCTCTCTTCGATTTTGTCTTTACATGCGTATAGAAAAAGAGACATTTATCATGGGTTTCGCAGGATTGGCACTCTTTTCTTGAATCTGGGCAGACAGCTCTTCTCAGGGTCTGCCCGAATCCTCCCCTGAAGGCTGATCCCATCCAGTAGGGGAAGATGGCAGGTGTGGTGAATTGGAGGTTGAGGTTGATTCTTGAGAGTTGAAGCATGGAATCCTCCTGTTTGGAATAAGATCAGCTACTCCGTGAGGTTTTAAGTAAGGTGCTCCCTCAGGAATAGCCCTAAGCTGTAGAACCTGTAAGCGGTATTCTTGTACTCGATTTCGATAAGGAAGGTTGTCTTGAACCGACCTACGAGAAATCTCTGAGAGGCGTCTATAACTCTCATTTCAAGTATGTCCTTCTCTCTTCGTTCCTCATAATCTCTGAAATACAGCAGATCCAGTGTTGTCCACATACCTTGCTTCTCGGAAAAGGTAATCTCTTCCACTCTTCTTACCCACGCCAAACAGCCTTTCTTGCCAATGAAAAGCACCCTACCTTCGGGTTTGATAAACGAGAAGGCAAGGTAACTCGAACTGGGAAGGATATATTCCTGATAGCCTTCTGTCAGATATCTCAGCTTTGCGGTCGCTTTCTCTTTCTGAAGGTCAGTATTCATCGTTGAAAACCAGAATTTTTGCTTTTGCACATCAACAGGAATTGCCAAGGTACATGGTGTCCTTTTAAACTCATATTCTTGTCTTCCTACAAAATCAAAGTCTCTTGAGACTGCTGAATACACCTGTCTGTCAGTAAAGAAGTCGTGCGTATAGTATGACTTTCCGACAACATGAGAGACATTTTGCCCGAAATCCTCCAACTCGAATTCAATAGCATAAAGATCCATTGACACCACTATTTCTCACGGCCATAAATTAGTTTCCTATTTTTCTCAATAAGAGCAGGAAGTTCCATTCTGACCGTTTCTAGTTCCTCACGGGAAACGAGCTCGTCAGGCCCGAATAGACTTATGAACTGATGGTCATCAACCCTTATTCCCTCAACCTTTATAGCATCCAAGAGCTCCGTCTGTGATACCTTAAGATCATCTGTAATAGCCACAATTTTTGTTTCCATTGTGCCGAGGAGAGAGCTCCGCGAGCCATATCCTTCTGCATCTGCTCTTCTTACTGTCTCGCAATACATAGCAATGTCAAACCTTGCGGGGTTAAAAATAATATCAATGAATGGGAAAACCACTCCAGGCCTTATGAGAACCATCTCATAGATGCTAGCCTTCTTCTCTTCCGTTTCCTCTGCCATTCTGAGATTTCTGTGAATCATGTTGTGGAATTCTGGTTCGTCAATAATTGATTCTTCGTCATTCTGTACTGAAAAAGACGTGGTAGTCTTGATTCTGGACTTAATCGCCTTTGTCTCGTTCTTAATAGCAATTACTCCACCGTATGCAAAACAGTTGTAACATTGCATACATTGATGATCTGGTGTGGCGCAGTTGTATTCAACGTCATATTGCCTCAAGATTGCCTCAGAGGCCCTCCTGTAGACAGCTCTTCTCTTCAGGCCAGTCAAATAAATTCTGGTCTTGCCATGATATTCGAGTACATCCATGCTTAGATCTTCGTGGCTTGTGAACCGTGCAAAGTCCTTAAGTACTTTGTACCCTATAATAGCCACAAAACGGTTGTTCCTCAGATAAACTCGTTCCAATTTCTCCCCACTTGCTGTTTGGAACCTGGCACCGAAATCCTGGAACTCTTGCAAAGTGGGCAAAACTCTATTCATTTTTACCAGCCTCCTTTCTTATCTCATAGAATTTCCTAGAGTTAAAGAGGTATTTAGTCTTTTGAGCATACACCTTTAAACTCTTCCTCGTAACCTCATCAAGAGTCTTAAGCTCCTCTCTCAACTTCATGTGTTTCTCAATTATCATATCTCGCTGCTTTGACGATAGTTTCTCGTTCTTCATGAACTTGTTCACTATCCTATCCAAGTCTTCTGCTTTTCCCTTAAAAACGCCCAAGAACGAACCAACGTTCTTGCGACTTTCCAGAGCTCCGCCTATCTTGGCCATTTCCCATATCTCATCCATCAGTCCAAACAGTACATCTTCTCCCTGCAATTTCATCACCACCTTTTCAGTTTCTTCATCATACTTTGTCTTTTCTCGTTTCAAGATTTGTGCAACACCTATTAAAGGTTTGCTATGATACTGCAGTATGTACTCTTTCTTCTCATCAGCAGACGCATTAACATAGCAAAACACATAATAAAAGAAGTCAAGGATTCTACCCTCTACAATATCTGAAGTCCCTTCCCGGAACTGAAGGACAGAATTTTCCAAGCATTTTGGCAACATGTTTATGGAGAAAGCCAGCAAGAGAGGATTTTGCTCCTTTAGCCTCGCTGCTATCAAAGAGAATAGAAGATTCTTGTAGAATTTATTCTTGATTCCAACATTAGTTTCATCAAGAGAATAAAACAATACCTGCACATCCTGCTTATCTCTCATATACACATGTTCTCTCATAATTCTGTAATCTTTTAGAAGTTTCTCAATCAGTTTTCTATCTGTTAGCTTTTCCAATAAATCTCTGTCAATGTCCAGCCCGTAGAGCACCAAATGGGTCTTAGTGTTGATCCTTGTTCTTTGATTTTCGATGATCACTCCACATAAGGCTACATTCAGGAGAGCCTCAGCATGGCAAAGGTTGCACACGAAGATCTTTCCATCTCTGATGGAACTGTTCGTTTCTGTAAAAAGACTTTCTCTGAAGTGTTGCCTGTACCCAAAGGTGAAGGTCTCTAAAGGTATCTTCCCTTCAAAAGTCCCACAGTTTGCACAAACGTTTTTTACCGCTATCTCGCTCAGGGGAAGAGCGCCATCCACTCTGAGGAAGCGTGCAATATCAAAATCAAAACACACATCTGAGGAATTTAAAGAGTTCACTGCCACAACTAGAGGGTATAGCTTGGAGTATAAAACATCTTTGTTTGTAATTTTTGAAATGTCAGCTCCAGCCTTTTCGAGAAGTTCCTCAATAATAGGCTTGCTATCTTCTACAATTCCCGTTTCTTTCCCCTTTATGTCAAAAGTGCTGGCGATCCATTTACTATATTTCCCCTGTCTGTCACGAAGCAGAGCATATTTCGTGTAGCGGATATTGGAGCGGAAATTTCTGAGCTCTGGCAAAGCTACAAAATTATGAAGTACTTGATCATTGATCCCGATGTCCTCTAGAGTCTCTATTTTCTTGCTCTTCAAAGAGTTGAGAATATCTTTTTTGTATTTTTCTACAGTTAATCCAGTCAGTTTCCGTGTAATTTCCTTAGGAAGGGTAGTATACTGCTTGAATCCATCAGGTGCTCCACCAAGTAAGTCACTTAATGACTGGTTCTCGAAAAAATGCACAAAATTTGAGTTAAACTGTTTGGAGATTCTCGAAATAGACTCCTCTCTATCTAAAGTCGTGACAACTCGGCAGCCATCAAGAGTCTCATAAAGCAGGTTCATCTCGGGAAGGGCATCTATTGTTTCAAAAAGCAACTTCAGCAAGAGCAGCTTTCCCGCGACATTGACCTCATTCTTCGAGAATGATGGAATAGAAAGTGTGTAGAAGTTGAACTTGTGAAAATCATGCATCTCATTGAGATAGGTTATCAGAGAACTTATGGGCTTACTCTTGAGCCTATTTTTCAGATCTTCATTGCTGGAAGATGATGCTATCTGATCAGCAATGGACACGAAGGCTCCAAGAGGATTTCGTGAATCATGATGTCTTTCAATAGCCTCAATAACATCTTCATCTCCAGAGTAGTCCTCCAATTCAAAATTTCTTATCAGAATAGCATATTCATTCGTGTTCTTTATGAGTTCTAATCCTTCTCTTGACTTCGCACCATGACTACCCTTACCTAGTTCTGTGACTAATTTTCCCACATCATGAAAGAAGCAGCAGTAAAGAAACTTCTTCTCATCAAAATTCAGATTCAATTCATGAAAAATGAATTTCCCCACGTGGTACGTTTTGGTTGCATGTTCTATGAATGTTTCCTGGGTTACTCCATCATCTTTCACTTTCCGGAATAGGAGATTTTCTTTCATGCAGATCACTCACTCGAAGAAAATGACAGGCTCAAAAGACCTTTCAATGGGTATGAGTTTTGTTAGATCTTTATACCTGTAACGGTACTCTCCAGCTCTTCCCACGCGAGCGTTAACCTTGAATGTGATGTCTCTGAGTTTCAATGTCAGATTGTAGTAATCTGTGTTTTTATACTTTGTGGAGTCTAGTAAGGTGAAGTCTGGTAAATCATCATTTCTAGCCTTCTTGTATTCTTGCCTCGTCAGTCTTCCTCCATCTCTGAGTTCTCCAACAACGAATGAATCTTCGCTAGGAAAAATATTCTTGTATGCATCCTTGAACCTCAATATTTCAAAAAGATCTATTGTAAGATCATCATACTTGATCACTGGAACTGGCTCTCTAAATCCAATATCGGGTAGAAATTCCTCAAACTCCTCATAGGCGTTTTCCATTTCTTTGGTCAATAGAAAACCAACCTGAGGCTTTAACCTCGTATGTTGATACAGCTTAAACCACATGGCAATCATCATTCTTTTTATCTCTTCATACTCTCTGGGCCTGCAGTGGCTGGACAGAAGGGCTTCAAACTGACGTCGCGTCACTGTTTCCCCCGAATTTAAATCCTCGATCAGTCTACTCCTTGTGGAGAGCACTATGAACTCACTTTCTTCGTGCCTTCCACATCTTCCGAAAGTCTGAATGGCATCCTGGGCGGTCGGTGGGTCCTCCGTGATCAACCTCTTCAACCAGAGATCTATTCCTTGCCTGAAGACTGAGGTAGTAAAAGTGAGAGCTCCTTTCTTTGACATGTCAAGATTCTCCCTTATTTGATCATCCCTGCTCATGTCCGGGGTACTTTCGTACCACATTTTACCTACAAGAAGCGAGGAGCCATCGAAATGCCTATGAAGTTTGATTGCTCTATCAACTGAATTGCTGACATAAATTGTGTTTTCAAGGTAGCCATTCTCCTCAAGATATCGGGAAACATTGTTGAAATCCCAATAGTTCACTTCTTTGGCAGAAACTCTCACTACTTTTGTCTTGCTTGTTCCATGTATGATTAGATACTGGGAAAAACTAATCACATCTTCCAGATCAAAGGTAGCGCTCAGAATATAGATTCTCACGTCATTTTTTATATTCTTAATTATTTTGATCAAATTATTTATGTTCAAGAGAGTATATGTATCAAATAAGTGCAGCTCATCAAAGACCACGCTGTGAAGGGAGTTCACAAATTCATTGTACAGAAATTCTATATGTCGAGAGCCCTTTTTCCTCAACAGGATGTAGAAGACTATATCTGGTGAAGAAATAGTAAAATCGTTCTCCCAGAGGTGTTTGAATAATTCAGCAAACGTGTATCCACTCTCCAGAATTTTATGACTTATGTGATGTTTACTCAAGGGGCCTGTCACATTCTCGAATTGGGACTGCATGAGAAGCCTTGTCGGTGCCAGGTAAAGACATTTCAACCTTTTTTCAGCTTCCAAGTAGTCATTTATGAAACTGAATAGTACTGCGTCAGTTTTGCCGGAACATGTTGGTGATTTTAGAATTATGTCTCTTTTCCTATTTTCGAAGAACTCGCTCTGATGTTTGAATGGATATTCAAACGAAAAGTTAGGGATTCTTTTTTCACTAAGTTCTGGAACAGATTTCTCAACAATCATTGCTTCACCTTCTTTCTTTCAGTGATTCTTTTGTAGGTTCAATTGTTTAATAGTTTACCTTTCGAGTTGTCATATAAAAACCTTTGGATCAAAACCATCAAAAAACATATTAACCTCAAAGTGATAGATAACCTATGTTGACCCTGGTAATATACGATATTTCAGATGATAAGAAAAGGACACGTCTCTCCCGAAAGCTCTTCAGCTACTCCCTTACAAGAATTCAATATTCTGCATTCAAAGGAGAATTGAATACGCACGATCGATTTGTGCTCCACAAAGAACTCCTACAATTTCTCAGTAGTGAAACGGACAGCATCTACATAATTCCTCTCTGCGAAAAATGTTTCTCACTTGTGGAAATCCTCTCAGAGATCAAGACTCCTCTACGGGATGAGAAAATAAAGGTGATATAATGTTCTTCCTCACTGATCTCGAAAAGAAGTACCTCATGAATCATTTGCTCAAAGTCTCAAGAAAAGTGGGTGTCTCAGATGAGCTTCGAGGGTGGTCCTGGTTCCAAGAACCGCTCAAACCGTACTACGAGAACAGGCTCCCCATGTATTCGATCTGCTCCAAATACTGTCCCACCTCCAGGGACGTCTATTTACGACATGTCCAGAAAGAAAAAGGGGAACCTACCCCAGACATTGAATTTGGAACTGCCATTCATTCTGCAGTATCTACAATTTTCCAAGCTTTCCTTGAGGGAGAGAATCCCCCTTCCCAGGAGAACGTTGATCCAAAGGTACGAAGCGTGGCCGAATACACCGAAGCGCAGGCAAAGGCTGCCATCCTCAGGCGGCAGGCTGAACAGCCATACGCATCTAAGAGAGACATTCTCCAGACAAGTCTTCCCTTCCTAATTGAACACAAGATCTCAGGAGGGCTTCTGGGTCTTTCCGAATTGCTGAGTATTGATGCTCTGGACTATCTCCACAACATCATGTTTGACTTAAAAACTGGAAAACAGGCAGAAGCCTACAGACTCCACTGCACTGGTTACGCCCTCGTATTTGAGAGTGTTTACGAGGTACCCATTGATGTTGGCTGTCTTGCGTATGTGGATTTCAAGGGCGAGAACCTTCACGTAAGTAAGGATCTCTTCCACCTATCAGATAGCCTGAGGAGTTGGTGGATCGAAGAAAGAGACGCCAAAATGGAAATGGTCTCAAAGTGCGAAGATCCCGGGAAGCCCGCCCAGTGTCCAACGAACTGCCCCTTCTACTATGTGTGCCGGTGATTCTATGGAACGCCTTGCTATTGACGGGTATGGGAGATCTCTTTCCACAGAGTTGGGGCAGATCGTCGTCAAGGAAAAAGGGAAAATCATTGAGAGAAAGAACCCTGCAAATCTAAGGCAGATCATCTTCTCAGGGAAGGGAAGTGTAAGCTCTGAGGCCATAAAACTCCTGGGAACCCATGGGGTGGATGTGGTCTTCCTGGACTACGATGGCACTGTCATTGCAAGGGTGTCACCTCCTGAATTGAGAACTGTTGCAGTGAGGAAGGAGCAATATTATGCCTACAAAGATGAGAGAGGTCTCATTCTCTCGAAAGAGTTTGTGAAAGCCAAAATGAAAAATCAGATAGCAGTCCTGGGGAACCTGGCCAAGAGGAGAAAGGATACAGATATAAAACGTGCAGAGACCCTGCAGGCTGCCCGAGAACACATTGAGGCCCTCCTGGAGGAAATAGAGAAGATCAAAGGCTTCAACATAGATGAGGTGAGAGATACCCTTCAGGGATTTGAAGGTAATTCCTCGAGGATCTAT
>JADDYB010000238.1_pt1 | contig 17042 bp, 10 predicted proteins | sample 8641941 | NCBI WGS metagenome assembly JADDYB01 (sample SAMN16275377, study PRJNA637457) | freshwater sediment metagenome | isolation source: Lake Kineret sediment | place: Israel: Lake Kineret | collected 2013
TTAAGAAGTGGTTGAATATGCTGCCAAAGAACCTCTCCCGTGTCAGTGTCGAGACAGAATATTCCATCAATTGCATTCAGGTATATTCTATCATTTTCTACTGCTGGAAAGCTGAATCCACGAGTCGGTTTTCTGTAGCTCTTCAAAAGAGATCCTGTGTTGATATCAAGAGCACAAAGAGAAAAATATCCTGACACAAAGAGGTTCTCTTCTGCAATTGCAAGCCATAAACCAAAGTCACCATTTTCATTTGTCCACACGTTCTTGAGAGATTCAGGCATAGGTGAGGAAGAATATCCTGAATGCTGCGGGTCATGCTGGAACATTGGCCAGCCATCAGCATCTCCTGCAATGCTGCTGCAGAGCAAACATATCATGAGTGTTGTCAGACTCCATTTCATTTTTACACCTTCTCGTTGTGCCTTATCTACCTTTTCTCCTAGAGAGTAACCTTAACCACCCGTTCATCCAACTTTCATACCTCTCTCGCGCTCCGGGAAAATTGGCAATGTAGAGGTGGTTCACATTCCATTTATAGGCTAGGTACCTTTTGCCATCACCATCGTAGAGGTATTCTCCCTGGGTTAACCCATTCTTCTCCACTTTCTCTAACTTGTTGGCGTCATCGTAGAGGTATGTCCATGAATTAGCTCCTTTGGTTTTGCTTATTCTGTTTCCTCTTGACGAAATAGTAGGTTATAATTATAATGAATACTACAATGGCAATTATTGATGCAATGAGAAGGGCAGATTTTTCTGTGGGTGGTATTTCATCGGACAGTTTATTGAAGGCAAAAAGTGAATTTGAGGTTTTAGCAATCAGAAGATCATTGCAGAGTACTAATGAACCTCTCAGATTCTTTAGTTCTTCTGATTTCCACACAACTTCCCCAGTTCGATTATCTACGCCGAAGATCTGGCCAGAATCAATATCCAGAGACTGATTACAGATGAATACACAGCCACGTGTGGAAATGATGGACTTCTCAAAGAGAAGTGTATTCTCACTTTCCCCAGGAAAGATGGAAGATGATGTCCAGACTTTCTTTCCGGAAGGAACATCAAAACAGAGAACGCCCTCATCTATTCTGCTGTAAACATAGATATTCCTACCATCCGAGGTAAGAGCATCGAGAAAACCACCTTCGTAGGTCCACAGAACCTCTCCCGACTCTCCATCTAAAGCAAGGAGAACTGGGGGGTTGCCAACAACAAAGAGGGTACCAGCAGTGAAGAGAGTGACACAAGCATTGTCATCGGCAAACCTATGGATCACTTGTCCCGTTCTTTTCCACAGCAATTCCCCCTCCATGTTGAAGGCAGCTACCCCTTCTTCATCTTGCAGCTCGTAACGGACAAAAAGCTTGTCATCGCCAGCAGTAACAGCATGGAGAAAAGAACACTCAATACCTTCGAGAGTATCTATTGTCCACACTATCTTCCCATCAGTCATGTCTACCAGGTGAAGATGATTCCCCTCCACGGTTTCTACGACTGCAAAACGAGCATCATGAACAACAACTGGCGTGGAGGGTTCTCCTGGCAGCTCTGTTTCCCATATTTCGTGTCCTGTCTCCAAGGCGTAACAGCGGAGTTGCTGAGAAGAAGGACAAAGCACGCGGTCATCTGCAATGGCGGGAGACGTCCCCAGTGAGATTCCTGAAATAGACTGAGACCAGTCAAGGCGCAACCCATTTCCACCCATGGTGTAGCATTGAAGAGCATAGTTGGTCGGCCAGGTACTTAAGGGATGATGCGACAGAGGGCTCTGAGCACAGAGAAGCACGAGTCTGTTCCCACTCACGACAGGTGACCCTGAGATCTCTCCATATTCTACTGTCTCCTTCCAGAGAATCTCATAGGGGAAAATAATGTCTATATCAGCGTAAGCTGTGTGCGCTTCGTTCCCATGGACTTGGTTCCAGCTACATGGCTCTGTTCCCAGGGTTCCTGGAGCAAAAATCAAAATCACGAATAGATATGTATCCATCAGTTTTTTCCATGTTTTTCTATGGTTGATTCTCATGTGTTATCCTCCTCCTATACCGGTACAGCTAAGCGTGCTGCCTTTCCTACACAAAGCTGGTATATGCGTAATAGCACAAGGGCATCAAAGGGGTAAGGAAAGGGGCTTATCACATGTGCGAGGTTCCACTTATATGCATTTGTCTCGTCTGTTTTTCCAGTTTTCACTAATTCGATAACATGAACTCCCTCATGTCCGATGACATGATACAGGTGTGCAATGCTTTGGAATGCGCCTTGGTAGACAGTAATCCTTAGCATGTTAACATAATGACCGTTTTCTCTCATGTGCCCGCGGTTGCCAGTCGTTGCATAGTCTCCTGTCTCGGATTCAAACTCTTCTTTTATGATAATCCACAAGTCTACTTCTGTTCCTCCAACAGTCCCCTCAAAGAGATATCCTCCCTCAAATACTTTGCCTTTCTGGTTGGGATCGCCTTGAATCGATGGGTGGGTGATCAACAACATAAGGTACACTGCTCTTGCCTGATCAGCCGGGTTTTTGGATTTCATGAGCTGTTCTATTTCTTCACTGTCAGTGATCGGTACACCCACCGTACTACCATTGTAGTATCCTGTGGCTGCCCACTTCCCATTTTCGTAGAAATCAATGCATACTCTTGATTTACCTTCATTGTAGCAAGCAGTGTCTAGTCCTGCAGGATCAATGAATTTGACTGGATTGTTGAGACAGTAGGTGTAGAGATTCAGTGACTGTGGAATAATTCTCTTTCCTGCCAAAGGGTCTCGTGTGATGAATCGAGCAAGTTCAGGATCGTAATAACGAGCACCGTAGTAGGAAAGATTAGTGGAATCTTTTTCTTTTCCTGTGTAAAGGTAGGATTCTGAACCAGTTACGGTGGATTCACCGAAGGGTTCGTACGTTGCAGCAGTGACAATGTTTTTGTTTTCATCGGTCACCAATCTGGTAGATCCCAAGTGATCAGTGTGGTAGTAAAAGGTGTGAGATTCACTGTTGAGGGTTCTCTTTGCCAGGATTCCGTAAGGTCCATAGATGTAGGTCGCTGTACCAACCGTGTTTTTCTCGTTCAAAACGTTCAGTCCAGAGTATATATAGGTTGTCGTCTCACTGCCCTCTGTTACCTGAATTCTTCTGCCATCACCATCGTAGAGGTATTCTCCCTCAGTTAATCCATTTTTCTCCACTTTCTCTAACCTGTTGACGTCATCATAGTGATATATCCATGAATTAGCTCCTTTCGTTTTGCTTATCCTGTTTCCATTGGAATCGTACGTGAAGGAGGTGCCATCGCTCAGAGAGGTCACTTCATTGAGGCTATTGACGGTGTACGTTGTGCTATCTTCTGCTATTCTGTTCCCCGTCTTATCGTACGAGTAGATGTGAGACCACAAGGGGCATTCAGCTGAAACTAATCGGTCTAATCCGTCGTAAGTGTAGGATTCAGTGTGGGAGTGCCAGGTAGACGTGGTGTCTCTCCAGCCATTGATCAACTGCGAGATGTTACCATTGTTATCGTAGGTGTAGTCTAAGTCCAGATAGGAAGTTCCACCCTCTTTGATATCGATGGTCAAAGGTCTGTGTCCAGAATCGTAGGAGAAGGTGCTTTCAAGACCATTTCCGTAATCGAAGTGAGTCAACAAACTCTCTCCATTATATTGTGCATTGTTCATGAGTATTTCATCATTCACGCCATCGACGTAACGTTTGACTTCTATCATTCGATTCAGATCATCATAAGAATAGAGAATTTCCATTCCGTCAGGATAGGTGAGGGTTGTCAGTCGATTAGCTATGTCGTACTCGCAAGAGACAGTGTAAGGTTGTGTGGAGAGGTATCTCGTCTCTGAAGTTAGTCTATTCCAGGGATCGTAAGTGTATTCGACGTAATCACTAGGATTAGGGGTATTATCGTCCATGCGGATTCTGTTGCTGTTCAAATCGTAGGAGAATGACACAGATTTGTTTGGATACTGGATTTTTGTCAATCGGTATGCTGCATCGTACAGGTAGCTCGTTTCATTTCCCTTGGCATCAGTAAAAGAGATTAAATTTCCCGCATTATCGTAAGCGTATTCTTCGTACGAAAGATCGGGAAAGGTCTTCCTGGTTAGCCCGAAGAGAGAGCCATAGTCAAAGGTTGTAGTGCGGCCTTCAGCATCAGTGAAAGAGGTCAAATAACCAAGGTCATTGTACTGGTAGGTGGTCACGGCAAATAAATTGGTAGTGTACTCTTCTTCCACTTTGACCAACTGAGATAACCAGTCAAACCAGTAGATTTTATCATAACCACGTCCATTGGTGAAGGTGACCTTGTTATTGGTATCGTCATACGAATACGAGACTGAAGACGAATCCGGGTACTGAACATAGGTTGGACGACCTAGAAAATCATACGTATAAGTTGTCTGGTGATTTCCTGGATCTAATACAGTTATTACTTGATTATCATACCGGTACGAGTACGAGGCAGCAGCATACAATGTCCCCGATCCGTAGGTACCAGTATACCATTTAACATTTCTCAACCGTCCCAATTTATCAGATTCCCTGACGACATAATGTCTGAGCGAGTCAATGAGAGTGACAATCCCATTCTCACAGTCATAGACAGCTTCCACGTAGACTCTTTGAGACTGGCCAAGTAACAAAGGAAATTCCTTCTTGATGATCCTCCCTAAAACGTCGTACGTGTATAAAGTGTCATATCCTGAACCTGCAGCCACACCCTTGGGTTGCTGGACCGAGGTGACCCAACCTCTGTAGGAGTCGTAGGTGGCTTTTGTCGTGATCGTGTCAGTGCCGACGGTGGCAGAGACCTCCGTTAGATATGCATGAGCGTACTGAGGTGAATATAACAGTGAAACAGAATTGGACTCACTGTCAGTGATGGAAATCACGTTCCCGTACGAATCATACTGCATGCTTGTCATATAGGTATCTGGCGTATTATCGACAGGAACGTACAAAGTCCAAGAGAATTTCGTCTGGTACGAAGAGGATTCAGAGAAGTATAACGTATGTGAGCCATCCGTGATGGTAACGGGGAGCTTTACCGTTGTATTCTGTAGGTTCGTCGTGATAATCTTCCAGGAAGTGCCATCAAAATTGTACTGGGTCTGGACTGGATACGATTTCCAGTTCGTCGTCACGGTAAAGGTGTGGGAGCTTCCACCCATGGGAGGGTCTGTAGTATAAGTTACGTACCCTAAGGTTTGAGGGTAGTGGGTGAAGGGACCTAATGAGGCCCAGCCCTCTTCGATCTCTCCTCCGACTGAGTAGGACCAGTGGACGCTGTAGTAGCTGCCAGACCAGGACCCTGAAGTCCACGTGCACTTGATGGCGGGGTTACAAGGACATTCATATGATTTACTCTCCGTAAAGGTATCATCAGAAGGTAACCCGGTAACCTGCAAGACTGCATTTCCCGTTACCGTGTGTCCCTGTAAATCGATGGGGAAGCTTACCTGACCAGTTTTCTCGTTAAAGGTACCAGAGAAAGTGAGATAGTTCGTCGAATTCCCGAATAGACTCTGAGATTGAGTGGGGTGAGCTTCTCCGTCATAAGTGGTGTAGACTTCTCTGACGAAGGTTTGGTCCTGTCTCTCTGCTGCACCGAGTAAAGCAGTGTGGACAGATTGAGGGACTGTACTGGTAGAGAAGGCATTGGTGAACACGCGAACGATTGCTCCCGTGTTATCGACGAAGAATCCAGACGTTGACGTATTTGCGTAGGAGAAGAACTGTTCATGATTCAAAGCATTCTTGGCATAGATGAGGTTCCCCCAGTTATCATAACTGTAGTAGTTGCTGTAGGATAGAGTTGAACCATCATTATACATATTTTCTTGCGTGACTTCATTTCTGGTGTTGTAAATGCAGGTGTATTTCTTCAAAGGCACACCTGCCGCATTTTTCACCACTCTTTCGGTGATCAATCCATTGGTAACGGTGAAATAGTAAGAACCCTCGGTGATGTCTGACTCATTTTTAACCGTCACCGTAGAAGAGGTAATTCCTGAGAACGAACCATTGTACGCAAACACGGAGTGGCGCACCTGTCCCGTGTCGTACACCCTTTGGTCTGTAACGTAGTACTTGTGATAGTCGCCATCTGAAACCTTCGTGCACGAATAGGTCGTATACCCGCCCGTGACGTACACAATGGAAGAGAGTAACCAGTCATTGTACCCTGTTGGCACGTAATACCCCGATCCGGGTGGGACCTCCTGGTATGCATCGTAATAACTGTAGCTCGTCCTTCTGTTTAAGAAATCCTCCATCCACACCAATCTTCCATTGGCATCATAACCATACTCAATCTCATTGTTGTTGTAGGTGACCTTCCACAACCTACCGTTAGAATAGCTGAGGGTAACGACACGCCCAATCGTGTCCGTAATAGAGGTTAGCAATCCACCAGAATAGGAAAAATTAATCACATTTTGATCTAAATCCATGCTCTGAGTCAGTTTCCCCGTTGTCGAGAATTCGTACACCATCCCATCATTCATTGTCAAGGTGTACGTGTTATCCTGATTCTTTACCAGGATGAAGTGAGCTCCTTTGTGATTCTCAAATTGATTATTCACCCATGCAATCTCGTACACGGTCCCTCCCCACAAATGCAGGTATTTCTCACCAATATACGGTAGGTTCAACTGCCACCCCTTTCCTACGTCCACGGGAGGAGCTTCATACTCGTAAGGGTCGACACCGTAAAAGACGGCAGGTGTCTCATACAGTTGGGATATCACGACGTCCAGTCCTCGTCCAGGTATTACCAAATCAGTCTGGGTCACAGTCAGATATCCGGTGGCTGGATTGACATACTCTGTCAGATTCTTAAAGTATTGCCCGTAGGGCTGTAGTCCAGAACTGGTCCACGCATCCTCAAAGGTCTGCATCGAAGGATCAATGACCACAGGGTACACCGCTTGCTTCAACCATTCTGATCCCTTTTCATCGATAATCTTGTGGAGTTCATGACCCATTTCCGTCTCCACGCTCTCGTAATGCACATCAGAACACCTATTCCCTGCTGCATCTTCCATGAAGGGTGGCAAAATCTTCAGAATTTCCTTTCCGTTTTCATCCAGAAATAGAATGGAACCATCTTCTTCAAATTCTGGTTTTATCCCTTCCCACGATATGATCTGGATCAATCGGTCAATTTTTCTTTCCTTTTTCAGGGTCACCATTTCTTTCAGTAAAGAAGTCTCCACCTTGTAGGATAGATCCACCGATTCACACAGCTCCGGGACTGAAAGTATATTCTCCTGCACGACGGGAGTTTCATTCTTGACCTCACCCGGTCCTTCCTTCATTTCAAATTGAACCCATCTCTCGCCCACGCTCATCCTCACGGTCACACCCTTGAAGTAGACCTTGTAGTAGGGTGTATCAGCCATATACTCAAACTGGGAATCATCACTTTTGTGAACAGCGAGGGCTGGATATTCTGGCACTGCTGCAGATCCAGAATTCTCTTCAAAAGCAGGTACAGCATCACGCAACACAAAATGCCGTAATAGGTCAAAGGGCTGGTCCCTTACACTCTCAGAGAACTCTCCCCCAGAAGATCCCAGAGCACTTAGGCTCTGGACATCATACAACAATCCCATGAGCAATACAGTTGCTATCACACTCAAATAGACAACCCTCATAGTATTCCACCTCCATTCCATTCCTCACCTACGTTTCAGCAATCCCCATTTTATACCACAATTTTTCCCAGTGGACTGCTGTATTTCTTATTGTCATCAAATATTTGGTTATTGAATTCAGTTTTTGAGATCATTTTATAAAAGTTTCGGTCAGTGTCCTCTGTAATTATCTATAATAACCTGTACCATTCGAAACCAGACAGACAGCTCACATTACACATCAACCATAGGTGAAAAAAGCACAATGGATGATTTGTTTACATACTCTCAGTTTCGTGACCAAACATTCAAAGGTAGGTTTTTCTCAAAGACCTACTAGAGAGAAATGAGGTGATCAACGTGAACAAAACCTTAGAAGGCTGGCCATTTGAACCCCTCGATGAAGGAGTTCAACCTATGGGTGGTGGTCCCGGATCTGGAGACCCCTGTCCTAACTAGACGAATATATCTGGTCTATGCCATTGAACAGGGGCTGATACGCGTAAATCGCGTATTATCCCCTCTTTTTCTAACTTGAAAAATACTCCAAAGTCTTGTCTATCCCAGTATGCAAATAAGATTATTTCCTTTCCAAATTTATAAAGGAAAGAGCTCCTATCTACTCTTGTAAGCTCTTCTCTCAATCCAATTTCATAATCGGTTTCAAAAGTCAAAAAAGTATGATAGTAATTTTGGAGGCCTCTGGGAAAAAAAGACTGCCAGATCTTGCAGTCTTTGAGGATTTTTTCGAAATGATTTTTTACTGTTTGCCATGAAACACCGAGCTTTTTTCCTACATCCGAGAAGGGTACAAGTGGATTGCTCATGTACTTGTATACTTCCCAATCCATTTCGTTCCAGCTGTTGGGATAGGGATCATTGGGCAAAGCACCGATTTTAGTGGGGCAGATCTCTTCCATTTTTTTTCGAGCAGGATAGGATGGTTTCACTGCCTCTGCATATGTGAGAATAGTGGCTCCTCTTTTAAATACAAGAAGTTGATGCGCTCCTCCAAGCATACAAGCATACGTGACCTTGGGATCTTCGATTGCTTTTTCCCAGGATTTGAAAAAGTCTGGCCTGCTACGGTCCTCAATACTCAGAAGTTCCACATCTACATGGGCATTTACAAATATTCGAGGCCCCAAGAGAATCTGATTATCGCGAGCACGTCTTAATAAGTCCTCAATAGTGCTTATCGCCCTGTACTTGCTGTATTTTCTGTAGAGTTCCTTGATTGAAATTCTTGGATTCTCTGCAAATACTGTCATAAAGGAGTAAATTGTTTGGGTCTGCAGTGGCGTAAGTATCAAATACTTTCTAATATCACTTCTTAAAAAGCTTTCGTTAAGATCAAAGTTAAAGTGGGAGTGAAAGTGTTGTGGTGAAAGACCAAGAAAGGAGGAATAGCATGGAAAAGGACAGAGCCAAGGGATACAAGGGAACTTGGCCTGATGTGGTCACATCCCTAACTTGAAGCTTATTCTGATCTTTTTCCACCTCCCGGAGGAGCTGGGTTCCAGCTCCTCCCTTTACATGGTAGATGGCAGAAAAGCTGTACGAGGTGATACTCTGATAGGAAGACAGATAGAAGAGAAAGAAGGCAACGAATCTGAAATGCTTTTCGTCCAGAGAGAAAGGATAATCTGCCCTGTATGCGGAAAGGAAATAGATGAAGTGAATTTCCCCGATGCCAAGAGTCTTGTCGAGGACAGTCTCTTCCTGGCGGGATTAGTTGTTGTCGATTCCTCTGTGTGTTTTCTCATTGACATTGAACACTGGTACGAGAAAGCAGAAATAACCCTGGAGAATCCGCACGAATTGACTGCCGTTGTTACGTGTGAATTTGACAGCCAAGGGGAGTGTATTCACTTTGAAATAAAAGGAGTTCTTGCTGGAAGGTGATCACGTGGGCACTAAAGAAAAAGGAAATAGAGAGAATGACCCGCATTCTCACCAGCGATCAATGGAAAGACCTTCAACCATTGGAAAGAAGGAAAGCAGGGGTGATTTGGTGAAAAAATCCGGTAGAAGTACGGGGAGGCTGAAAAAATTGTATTCTCTGGAGGGAACTGCAGAGATCCTGGAGTACCTCGATGGTCATCCCAGATGCAGAAAGGGAGACCTTCAAGCAGTGGCAAGCCCTTCTACTGTCTCGAAGAGATTACACACCTTTCTCACTTTGGGACTGATCACCGAGGAATTGGAGTTGACGAACGAGGGAAGAAAGTACCTTGGTACGATTCGGAAGATCGAAACTCTTGAGATATAAGGGGTGGCTATATGGACACAGCTTTAGGGACAGAAAAAGAGGGGAAAAGAAACGAAAACGCCACGAAGTTTCTCAAGATGCTCAGTTTGGAAGCAGCCTTTGCAATCCTTGAGTACCTCAATGACCATGGAGAAAGCCGCTACAAGGATTTAGAATGTCTCACCAGCACCTATTCCCTATCTACCCGATTGAGGCAGCTCCTGAAGTACCATCTCATTGAGCACCACTTCGAGAAAGAAGAGACACGAACAGAGTGGTACACCATAACAGAAAAGGGGAGAAGAGCTCTCATGATACTGAACCTGATTAAAGAACTGGCAGAGGGTGAATGATGAAAGGCTTTCAGGTGAGGACTGCCGTGAACGAAAATCTTTTCTCCTTCACTTTAAGAGAGAATTCTTCACTCATTTATCAATCGTCACATCTACAGGTGGTTTAATGGGTAAGATCACAAGTGAACGAAGGATAGGTAACTATTTCAAGATATTTGAACAGATCTTTGAGAACCCTTTACTATCCATCTACGACATCTCACAGAACACGGGACTATCCAGAAATACGATAGCTAAATATTTGAACGAAATGTATGCCAAACGTATCCTCCGTGGACCTCAACTCTCCATGAGACCAGCTGTCAACTACAAGGAGTATGTTTACTTACTGAACTTTTCAGATCCACAATTGTGCTTTAGGGGATTGAGAAACTTCCCTCACGTCCTCTACCACGCTCTCACCTTTGGAGACTGGAACACCATGATCGTGACGGACAGACCTTTGGACTTCTCAAAACTGGTAGGCTTTCAAAAAACAGTGCACCAGGGAGTGAGAGGGTTAACCTACACGCCAAAGGCAGCACTAACAACCTGGGATGAGTGGTTGAAAGAATGCCATGAACAAATAGCCGCATTCACACCCACAGAGACTGAATACAAGAATCGAACCCTGACCTCTTTACCCTGGGATAAAGATGAATGGACCTTATTTCACGCCTTCAAACACAACCTCAGGCAGAAGGTGACTCCTTTATTATGGAAGATCAAAGTACGGTACGAGACCTACAGTGCATGGATGAAAACGTTAGAGAATTACTGCACGATTCACACAGGATTTTATCCTCAAGGGTACGAAAACTACGAGAGTTACTGTTTTTTATTCTTCACTGATTACGAAGAGTCACTAAAGTCTTTGTTCTCCTCATTTCCGGTGACAGTGTTTCTCATGGAAGTGGGAACCCAATTACTCGTCTTTGTGAACGTAACCTCTTCAAGAGTCTCCAGAGATTTATTCTGCACTCTCTATGACCTGAAGGTGAGAGAGATGATAAAAGCATTCCAACAGAGTTCTGTTCTCTCTCATTCCCGCGCAGTTTTAACATGATGCACGGCCATAGTGGTTTCATGAATACAAAAACTCTCCACTCTCAAATCATCGGACCATCCTTGCCAAATTCCAGCATCAGATCCCCATCACGTAAGTCCTTCCCCCACCTACCTATGTTCCTTCATCCCCTCTTGTAAATACGAATTAAGGAGTGTACTGAACATCTTTCCGTGATTGGGATACCTTAAATGCAAAAGTTCATGCAGGATGACTCTCAATCGAACATCATATGGCTCTTCCAACACAGAATTTACTGTGTTGACCGGGTAATATTCACCTTTCTAACCAGAACGTGAGGGACAACGCAGGGGAATTCCACCTCTATCCACCAGTGGATTAACTTCTGTTCCTTGCTCAGCCCTTCTATGCTCTCATAGATTTTTAACAAGTTATCTGACACCCTTACATTCTTTACTGAACCCGTGATCTCACCCTTCTCTATCTTAAGTATAGCATCCCTCGGTATGGTGGAAAAGTCTCCCGTCTGCATGTTCTGGAATCGCGTATACCAGGTGTTCGTCACATACAGCCCGTTGTCAACTGCTTCAAAGAGTTCCTCCCTCGTCAAGTCTCCTGGCTTGAGGTGGAAGTTCAAGGGTCGAGGAATCACGAACCCAGCACTGGCTGTGGTCTTTGCCTTAAGTTTTGCTGCAGTAGACGTGTTGTGAAGATAGGTCTTGAGGATTCCCCTCTCTACGACTGTAGTATCCCGTGTAGGCACGCCCTCGTCATCAAAAATACGCTGCTCAAACCCTGAAGGAGAGTCCACCACATTGACGCATTCAGAAGCCACCTTTTTCCCGATCTTTCCCACGTACATGGATCTCCCTGCAAAGACGTTGAAAGCAGACGTCATTTCAGCTGAATAAGAGAGCAGAGACCCGAAAAACAGGGGGGAGAACACCACATCAACGACACCTTCACCACCCTGGACAGGATCTTTGGCAAGTCTGGCAAGTTCCCCCGCCTCTTCTCCTGCTTTCTCTGGTTCAAATCCCTTCAATGTGGGAGAACACGTCACACTGTGACCAGAAGCCTCTTTCTGGGAGAAGGCGCGTACAGATAGTTCAATATTCGTGTCATGGTCACAGGCTTCCACCCCACCAGAGCTCGATACAAAGAGTTCTCTGTTTGTCACCTGCAGGATGCCTGCCGTCTCTACCGCGTTCTCGAGCGCTTTGTTCACAGCAGCAGTCACGTAATCTGATGTATTTTGGAGGTTCACTAACTGGGGATCGCTCCTCACTTTCGCATAGTGAAAGGGGCCCTGGGCAATACCTGCGTAATGAGGGTTCTCCTGACTGACCTTTGCCAGCTTCATGAGGGTATTCAATGACTCGTCTATCGTTTTGAAGTCTCTGATCTCTGAAGTCACCACTTTCTTGTTGTAGGCCAGTAACACGGTTATTTTGTCCTCATACCAGGTCTGGGCTACATCTATTTCATTGTTGGAGAACCGCAACTGTTCGTTTTTTGAGCTCTCACCTTTGGCACAGACATCTGTTGCCCCCAGCTGTGAGGCCTTTCTCACGACGTAGTTGGTTTGGTCCATCATGCTATCACCTCATAAAGATATTCCGAAGCCTAATCGTTGGTCCTCCGTAGAGCACATTCATTTCCTGCAGAGGATCTCCCTTGCCGCAGTTCCCTGCAATCAGGGTTAAATCTTTTCCGCGAGCGTCTACAGCACTCCAGAAAGCAGGAGTAGTCAGTTCCAGTACTGGCCTCTTGACCATGTGGGTTATGGTGCCGTTCTCGATAAAGTAGGACTCTCTGCCGATGTACTTCTGGTTGTACCTCTTGTCATCAATGTTCCACTCAGTGTAGGACTTCATGTACACTCCACGTTTTATGTCCTCAATGAGTTCCTCAACCTTGAAGTCTCCAGGGAGCAAGAAGGTGTTGGCCATCCTGACGATGGGTTCCCTGTTGTAGAGGACGCTCCGGGCAGCACCGTTGCTGTGCGTCCCCATGGCTGCTGCAGACTGCCTATTGTGGAGGAACTCGTTAATGATCCCATTTTTGAATAAAAGCCTTCTGCGGGTTTTGACACCTTCATCATCGTAGGCGTAGTACCCATAGCTGTGCTCTATGGTGGGATCTTCTGCCACTGTCACTTCATCTGACCCGATCCTGGTCTGTAGGAGTTCCTGATTCATGAAAGACGCTCCCGCCTGAGATGCCTCCCTCCCCAAGATGCGGTCTGCTTCTGTGGGATGGCCGCAGCTCTCATGGCACACTATCCCCACGACATCAGAGCCAGCTACCACGTCCATCCTGCCTTCTGGGGACTTTTTCCCTTCTTTCATGAGGGTTTTGAGCATCTTCACTTCTCGTTCAGCATCTTCTGCAATCTTGAACCCTTCTACAGCTTCCCACCCTCCTGCGTACCCGAATCTCCTCAGCACCTGCTCGACCTGATTGTCCTGCTTCACCGTCAGAAAGTAGAAGCACGACACAATGGGCAGATAACCCCGTATTCGAGAACCTTCAGAACTCAGGAACAGTTTCTCAGTTCGTTTATCCGTCAAGAAAAAGACTCTTGCTGGGATATCTCCTAGTGAAGATAATGTTTTCTCCCACAAAGACAGATTTTCCAGCTTCTCTTCTATTCCCACGTTGGAAAGCTTTATTTTTTCAGGCACATCCCACGCCGCTTTCACCGTCTTTTCTTCTGACAGCCGGGGTGCAGTTTTCCTCTTACAACTTATGGCCTGTCGGAAGGCCTCTTTCACTATTTTCTCCACATTCTCCTTATCGAGTGTGTTAGTTGAAGAAAATCCCACACCATTCTCTGTCATGACTCTGACACCAATTCCTTCGTTCACAACATGGTTTACCACGTCAAGAACTCCATTTTTAAAAATAGACTCATTTTTTTCCTGATTCTCCAGCCTCACATCAGCGTACACGACTCCCAATGTGGAAGCCAGCTTCAGGGCATACTCGGCACTATCTTCATCCATAAAACCACAAAATGAAGAGCACGTTACCTCATTTAAGCCTTTTCATGAGAGAGAAAAAAGGAGGAAGTCACCAGGTTACAACCTCTTCGGCCACGGGAAGAGAATCATATGATGAGGACCTTCACTGTGAAAGGTTCTTCCGATTCAATGTACAGGGTATACTTCCCTGAATGGGCAAACAGTATCATCAACGTGTCACCTGCAGCCTCTTCCACACGTTCACCCAGGAGTGAAGGCGAGACTGCGTGCCCCCGGTACATCAGTGCTCTCACTTCCCTTGAGAACTGGAGTACTATCATTTTTCCGTGGAGATCCCCGGGTATGTCAAAGTATATGACTTTTTCAGGGATCAATTTGTATGCATAGCCATGAACGGGGTACAAAACATTATCTGTCTCTAAAATGTGCTGGTAGTTGATTCTTTGCTTCCCTACAGCGTAGATTGCAGCCTGTCCTGACACATAGACCAGGGGGAGGGAATCACTCCCCAAATGGGGGATCAAGGGGTTCTCATAGTAGGCAGGGGGAGAGGTCTCGTCTGCAGGAGACGTCCACCTGGTGCTGAAGATGTATGAGACATTTTTCTCTTTCAGAAATTGCAGAGCCTCCTCATACGGCATCGTGTAGAGCGGAAGAGCTTCCAGCCCGTCTAGAGGGAATATTTTCTTGTCAATGTAGTAGTACCTGATGTCGTAGGTGGCCACAAATTTATCAGAAGGAGTATTTTCGTTCAGCCACCTCCAGCAGGGTGTATCATGAGGATAGAACTGCCGCACGTAGGCCCAATCATCTAAAGGATGCTCTGGAAACTGTTTCAAGTGTGAGGCTACCATTAATGGACCTGTAATGAGTATCCCAAGGGTGACAATGCTCAGAGAAGCCATTAAGACGAACTGCAGAGAACGCTTGAGTAGGTAAGACCCTTCAGATTTGTAGAGCATCCAGGCAAAGAAAGAAGAGTACACAGGGACATAAATGAGGGGGTAGCGGTCAAAGGTGGGTTTAACCATGAAAATGAAGAGAGAGGCTAGGTAACAGATGGTGAGCCATTTTGTCTCCTTTTTCTTGGGTCTCACAAAAATGAGGAACACCAACCCGGTGACCATGATTAAGGGCAGCAATGGGCGGATTGAGCTGATCCTGTTCATGAGGAAGTCTAGGATTGAAAAGGGAGACCTGATGTCTAGTCCTGCATAGATGGCCTGCATCTTGAAGTGGGTGGCGTTGGATACCCACAAAAGATTCTGGATCTGACGGCCGAACCCAAACAGGGGGAAGAGCGGATTCCCGGTGAAGTAGAGGTTTCGTAAGAGGGGTGGTGAGGCCAGGGCTCCCGTAAGGATGGCAGTCTTCAGAGAGAATCTCTTCTTGATGTAGACCAGGACTAAGAAGAGGCAGGATGCTAAAGCCAAATAACTGGTGAGGATTGCAAACCCCAAAAAGACTGCAGAAAGACGTAAAGAGTTTACATTTTCTTCCAAAACGTACCTGGAGAGATAAAGCAAGAACAAACTGTTGAAAAAGATGAGTAATGTCTGGTAGTGAGGAGATGCGGAAAATGCCAGGTAAAAGGGCACTGCCACAGCAGCAACCACTGCATACATCCTGTGTGAGGGGATGGTGAGGGTGGCAAAAAGGAAGATGACCACCAAAGAGAGTGTTCCCGAGATGTGGCTTAAAACGCTCATGAGCTGGGCATTAAGTTCTCCTGTCAGGACGTAGAGGTAGCAGCCCAGCATTTGGTAAGCAGGGGGGTAGGCTGCACTCATCTCTATGCCTATGGAGGGGCCGAAAATGGTGGGGAGGCCGTGGTTTTCGTAGACCACTTTGGAGTAGTAGGCCTGGTAGGCTAAAGAGTCCCATTCTAGAGGCGGGAACATCACCGCATAGAGTAACCCACCAAGGAGGATGAACCCGACAAAGACCCACACCTTCTTCTCGATGGGGGACAGAACGATAGAGGTTTCAGGGAGCTCCACGCGTCGTGCAGGTAATAAGAAGATTGCTGAAAAAAAGGCTAAATCCATTAATAATGTGTTCCTGAAGGTTAATAACTGGAGAGCTGCCAGAGAAAAAGTCGTAAAAGAGGTTACACCAAACCCAAAGGCAGCACTCAACAGAACCTTTTCTATGAGTGAGGGGTTAAACCATTTCTTCACGATGAGAAATCCCTTGAAGAAAAGGAGCCCCAAGACGAGCATACCGAGGAACGATGAGGAGTCAACCTTAACGGATAGCAGGACAAAGGGGAGTGCTGCTGAATGCAGGAGGATAGAAACGAGCCCAGTGAAGACAGGCTGATTGATCCCGAATTTGAGTACTTCCTGGTAACTCGAGAACAAGTTGAAGACACAGATGAACAAGATGAACCCAGATAAGAAGAAGGGAAAGACTTTGCGGATTTTAAAAGATACAAGTGTACCAATTATCACATAAAAGAGGATGCCTGTCACCAAGAGGAGGGGTTTTTCATAGACGAGAGCTCTCATGTGAGAGAGGATACTGAATACAAAGGAATGCTGCACTATGAGAAGAGCTGCCATCACCATGAGTGCTGCTCTCGAAAGGGTATGTCTCACATTCAGGTGCGTCACCTTGTGGGTTAGTACAGGCTGTTCTTAAAAAGGTTTCACCTTCGTTTGTTATACCTGTGGGGTGAACGGACGTCAACTGTCAAGCTCTCACGAGCTCGGCTGCTTTTCAAACGGTAAATCCACAGCGTACGTACGGTGGACTCTCTTGTATTTCCCGCTCCCTGTCTGCTCTAGGTGATC
>JADDYB010000239.1_pt1 | contig 17041 bp, 9 predicted proteins | sample 8641941 | NCBI WGS metagenome assembly JADDYB01 (sample SAMN16275377, study PRJNA637457) | freshwater sediment metagenome | isolation source: Lake Kineret sediment | place: Israel: Lake Kineret | collected 2013
GATTGCCGGTCACTAATTATTATTTCTTCCTTGATCCCTTTACCATTAAGCGAATACTTGAGATCAATCCCCGGTAAAACATTTTTATAGAGAAGTGAATTCTCATCAGCTAATGGACGCGAATCAGAAGGTGAATTTGAGCCAATGAGCGAATTGTCAAAGTCAGGAACAAACTCGACCGAAGAATTCATTTCTTCAAACCTCACCTGGGGTTTTTTCTCATCCAAGCGGTTTCCCAGATATATTTTGAAACCGTTTGCAGTATTTTGATAGAGATACTGGCTGTTAGTTGGAGCAGGGGACAATTTGAGATTAATCGATTCTGCCCGAGATTCGACCTTTGGGTAGTGTTTAACAATCAATACCACTAAACAAACTAGTAGGACGCTAATTGACGCAAATAAGAAAGCGAATTTACGCGAATGAGCGAATGATGGGACACGAACAAATGCGAATTTTGAGTTGATTGACGCGAATGAGCGAATGAATTTCATATTTTTACCCTCGGGTTGATTAGCCGTTTATAAGTTAATCTTTTAGTTCTAAAGTTAGCCACAATTCCCAGTTTCAGATTAGCGGCATCAAGATAGGCCAGTAATTGCTGATAATATTCATCATTTATTCTGGGGACTGCTTTGATTTCCAGAGCAATTTTGTCATCAATTACAAAGTCCAGATAATATTTCCCGATACTTTGATTGTTAAAAGAAAGATTAATCATCACTTCTCTTTCGTAAGGAATCTTTGCCTCATCTAAGGCTAAAGCAGTCGCTCGTTGGTAATATTTCTCTTGATAGGAATTACCGAGTTTCCTATGAACGGTAAACAAAATCCCCATCAACTTATAAGATAAATCTCCGTATATTAGCTCATTCGTTTTCATTTGCTTATTGTTCGCTCTCATTCGCGTATGGCGGTTTACCGCCAATAATCCACCAGTTAAACCTAATCTCTTTATTAATCGCCTCATTAATCGCCACAATAAACCAATTTTTTCCGTTTCCTTCCGCGTCAGATTCTGCGTCATTCTGTGCGTGCTTTGCTTTTATGTAAAGCACTTTATTTTCCGTATTGGTCGTCGCCGTCACATAGATTAAACTTTCTACAGTGACTTGGGGATTGTAAATCATGACCTCTGATTCATTAGCCGGCAGGATGCCGATGCCGGCGGTGGCATTGGTCTTAATCGCGGGTGCCAGGTAGCCGTTTTGAGCGTAATTATCAGCCGCGGCGATGATCGCTCCTGATCGAGTGGCGGTGTAATCGGCTTCAATACCCAGTTGGGCGAAGAAGGCGGAGCCAGAAGCATCAATCGAAGCCACCTCCAGACCTTCTTTATTAATCACCGCCAGAAGTTTTCCAAATCCTGAGCTTGTCGAAGGACCAAACCCGGATTCATTCGCACATTCGCTATCATTGGGGTCACATTCGCTTGTATTCGCGCTTTCCGACAGGATGAGACCGCCGGTAGTAATTTTCTTCGCTATTAATTCGCCCGTAATCAAGACGTTTCCTTCAGTATTAATCACCACTTTGCCATCTAACATATCAATCCCGCCCCAGCCGTAGGCTTGGAGTTTGAGAGTTGAACCGGGCAGGGTTTGGATGCCGTCTTTATCAATAATCACCGTCGCATCAACCATTAACTGACCCGCCACTGAAGTATCAGCCAGGGAAGTAATCCCGAGAGCGGTTAAATTACCGGTAATGGTGATATCCGAGGTAAGGAGAATATCATCATCCGAATGATCAGAAATTGACCAATTCTCCCAGTCATCGAGAACCCCGGATTCGGTTGATTCTGAAGAGTCTAATTCTCCGGAATCAGTCGCTTCAGGAGTTTCAGTTGGTGTCGGGGTTGGCTCTAGAGTAGGTGTGGCTGTTGGTTCAGGGGTTGGGGTAGGAGAAACTGAGACTTTGGTTTCTAATTCTGAGAGTCTGGATTCAATCTCCTCTAATTCACTTCTTTCAATGGTGCTGGCTGAGACTGTGGCGGCCAAGAGATCACCGAAAGTGGCTTTTCTGCCGACAATTTCATCAGCATAAATCTTGCCAACATGAAGTTCACCGGCAATAGTCGCGTTTTCAGAAACAATTAATTCCTCTGAGCTTAAAAGCCCACCAAAGCTGGCACTTCGAGCGCGAATATCGCCCTCAGTGTAAACATTCCCCGCCGAATCAATACTCGCCACCGTTTCTCCCTGTTCGTTTTCAATTAATAATTTCCCGAATTTGCTTTCTTCGGCGTTAATCCGCGTGGTTTCAATGTTTTCCGCGATAATCTGCGAACTTTCGATCACCGGACTGACAATCTTCTGGTTGACAGTGAGAGAATCAGTGATTAGTTCTTGAGTCTGAATTAAACCGGTCTTCAGTTGGCCAATCACCGCCTGCCCAAACGCCCCGATTCGGTCAATGATGGTATTGCCATTGGTTAATTGGTATTTATTGGTAGTATTTGTAGTATTGGTACTTATTTGTAATTCTCCTGTATCAGTCAAATAAACATCCGGGTCGTACCAGCTGACATTGACAAAAACCATGATTTTGCCAACATAAGTGTAAGCTTGCCCTGAGGGATCCGAAGGGTTAGGAAGTCTAAAACAGGGTTTGGCGGGATTGGTACCATTGTCTTCAGGCCATTGAATAGCATCCAGTGAGGAAATAACTGGACAATTTTGTTCGTTCCAATGATTAGTTGACTCCAGTGCCTTTCCTACAATCGGCTCCGCTTTGGTCGCTTTCATGCCGATGCCTAGTAAAGATGAAGAAGTTATGGATTCACCTTTAGAAACCATTCCTCCCAAGCTACTTACTTTTACTGGCGCTAATCCCACAAGGGCAAGGGGAGCGGCATTCTCTTGTTCCAAAAGCTGGTCATTACCGACAAACGAAGGAGAGGTGGAATGAACGCCAATAAGACGATTATTTTGACGACCTGCTCTCTTGATTATGCCTTCTTCCGTTAAGCAAAGTATGTCACCTTTAGTAGTCTTTTCATCGGTAATAATAAATTCAGCAAAGTCACCCGCCCCACTCGTAGCGTAAACGACATTATCGGCTGTGGCTTCGGTATCAGCCCTAATTCTACCAATTTTGGTGCCATCTCGACGGATAAACTTCATAAACTCATTGCCGGCATTCATGTCCGTCCCAGAAGTGCCAATTTGAATTTGATAGCCATCAGCACTATTATTGTTGCTGAGATTTTTGGCATAGACGACTGAACCGCTACTATTAGTAGTCTCTACATGAAGTTTAATCAACGGATCCGTCGTCCCGATGCCGACATTGCCAGAGAAAACGGCGTTGCCTGGGCCGGCAAGAGCGCTCGAGTAGCCGACCGCCAAAGAGCCGGAAACCGTCGCGTAGCCAGCCACATTTAAATCACCAGTATCGGTCATCAAAAACTCAGCCGAGCCGTCACCACTGGGGTTAAATTCAAATCGAGAATTGGAAGTGCTGTATTTCAAAGTGGCATCTGTCGTGTCATCAAAATAGATTGTTCCTCCCTCAAGATATAAATCTTTCCAATAATAAGTCGATGAACCTAAGTCGTAAGTATTGGTTGCTGCCGGAATTAGGCTGTTAACCAGCCGACCGGCATTATTGATGGTGAACTTCGCCACGCCCGAAGTCGAAGCCGTAAAGATATCCCCACTTCCGGTCTGGTCAACCATCAAAGCCGCGGAAGGCGTTGAGGTTTGAACCAACATCCAGTCGTTGATTTTAACCGGTCTTTCAGCGGTGGAATTTAGGATATCACCAGTGACATTCAGGTCGCCGTAAATTCCGCCCAGATTGGAGATGTAATCACTGGAGAAAGAGATGTAACCTGAAGAAGCGTCAAGGGTAATATCACCTGAAGAATTGGAGATGAGAGAACTGGCGCCGGCAATATCTAACTTAGCCTGAGGGTCTGTTGTGCCGATCCCAACCCGGTTAGTCGAAGCATTAACGAAGAAAGTGTCAGTATCGACCTTTAGATTTTGGGTGATGGTTAAGTTGCCCGAAACCGTGGTGATCGTTCCAAGAGTCAATCGGGTGGTTGAGGTTGAGTCTAAGATGTCATTGCCATTAACCTGGAGGTCTTGGTAGATAATGACAATGCCGGTGGAAGCATCACCGAGGGTTAAGGTTTGCATATTGGTGGTGGTAATGGCCGGCGAGGCACCAAAAAGAGTCAAAGTTCCACTCATGCTGGCATTGCCGGTAGGTCCGGAAAAAAGGAGTTTGGCAGAAGCGGTCGAAGTTCCGCCAACAGCGATCGATTCATAGGCGTTGTTGGGATAGAGAACACCCGCGGTTTTTGTCCAGAAGCCTTGGGTACCAGAGGAAGAACCAAAAATGTTGTTGGCGTAGACATTATTCCAGGGCAGAGAAGAAGAACCTAAGTTATAAGTGCTGCTTGAGGAGGGGATTACACTTCCGGCAACAGAAACATCTCCCCCTGGAGTGATGGTCAAGTCTCCGGTAGAAGTCAGAGCATTACCAGAGAGATTAAGTGTTCCGGCAATGTCATGTGTACCTCCTCCATTGATATCAAGGGTGCCGGCGCCGGTGATATTATTGAGATTAGCGTGACCAGAAGCATCGACATAATAGATCGTTCCATTGGCGAAGTAAACAATGCCATCAAATTGAGCATTTCCCCCAGAAACTTCTAATTTATACCCTGGGGCCGTTGTCCCAATACCGACGTTGCCATCCTCATCAATCCTCATTTTCTCAGTAATAGACTGGAGTGTTGTCCCGCTGGCGCCCTCATCGGCTGTTTTAAAAATAATGTTTCCCCCAGCCGCATTACCGGTACCTTTACCACCGGCAATGATGAGGCTAGCACCGACAATATTAGTCCCGCTTCCACCGGTAGTATTAAAGGTAAAATCACCAGGAGTGGCGCTGGTTACTCCCTCTCCCCAATAGGAATCAGTGATGTTGGCGTTAGCGTCGTCGTCGTCGCCAACAACGAGCTGATTATTAGCCGTTACTCTGGCCTCATAACCAATGGCAATCGAGGAGCTTATATTGGTGCTACTAGCATTGGTATTAGTACCGAGAAAGGTATTATAACTGCCAGTCGTGATGCCAGTACCAGCATAAAAACCCAGAGCGGTGTCGTAGTCTCCTGTAGTAAGAGCCCCTAGGGCGTTGTCTCCGATGGCGGTAGTATAATCTGTATCAGTCGCCGCACCCAGAGCCCAGGAGCCGACAGCAACGTTATTAATACCATCATTGGTAAAAAGAGTATCAGCGCCAATAGCAATGTTCTCAGCAGCCCAAGTGGCTTCCTCCATGGCTTGATTACCAATGGCGACATTGTATTGTGCTCCTGAACCCCCGGAATAGAGGGCTTGGGTACCAATAGCAATATTATATCCAGAGGGATCATCATTAGAGAGAGCTTCTCTACCAATGGCAATGTTGTTCCAAGCGTCAGTATTAGAACTTAAGGCATTATAGCCAAGTGCAATATTGCCCTCGCCAGAGGTTAGAACACCAAGAGCGCCTGATCCATATGCCATGTTGTAACTACCTGAAGTTAAAGCATCGAGGGCTTGGTAGCCGCTTCCAACGTTATTCGTGCCAGACAGGGTTAAGTTGCCGGCATCGATACCAAGGAAGGCATTGTTAGTCCCAAAGTTATGAATAAATCTGTTTGCTCCGGCTTTGATTATCCCAGTGTTAGCGGTTGTTGTTGGCAATCTGAAGTTTCCAGTTATTTCTAGCTGTTCGTTAGGCGCTGTTGTGCCGATCCCTACATGGCCTGTATTGGTAATTGTCATCTTGGGTGTTAAGTCCGCATCGCCACCGACTGAAGTTCTGAAAGATAATGCTTGTCCGTTGAGAGAATTGATGTAGTTTGTTCCAGTGCTGTGTAGTGTGAGGGCTCCAGACATGGAAGCATTACCGGTGGTGCCTTCGAAGTAGAGTTTGGCTGAGCTTGTAGCTGTTCCGCCAATCGCCACGGATTCATAGGTATTGTTGGGATAAATTAAGCCTGTCGTCTTTGTCCAGTAATTCGTTCCCAATGAACCAGTATCTGTCCAGGTAGGGTCAGCACTAGCTCCTTGGGTAGTCAAGACATAGCCTGCGGTTGAAGGTCCGAGAGTATTCATTACCCCAGTATTGGAGAAGTAGGGAATACTCCCCCAAGCCACTCCTGACCAATTCTGGCCAGTACCCCCATATTGAGTTCCAATCGCTGTTGCTTTCCATGTTCCGGTAACGATTTCTCCAGAATTATTGACAGTAAACCTAGTTGTTCCCGATACCGAAGCAGTCAAGAGATCACCTGAATACAACTGGTCCACAATCAAAGCCGCGTTTGAACCATAGCCTTTAGAAATATGAAGAGGAGCAATAGGAGCCGTCGTCCCAATGCCGACATTGCCAGCAAAATAATTGTAGGCGTTCGGATCTGAAGCATAGAAGGAGTAAGGAGTGTTTGTCTGAGTTCCCTTAGTGATATTATCGATATAGACCCCATAGGTATTATTGATTGTCCCACTGTTGTCTAAAGTTAGGTGTACTCCATAGGCGGTAGAAATAGTATTTGAATTGGTGAGATAACCTTCAAATACCCGAGCGTTAGTGTCTGGCCCCCCTGCATTGTCGATTCTGCTGTAAACGCCAATTTCGTTAGAAACCGTGCCCGATCCATTATGACTAACTAAAAAATGACCTCCCTTAAGAGTGCCTATATTGTAAGAATTGCCGCTTGAAGAATTAGTAGAACCCCAGACAGAGGTGTAGTCGCCGCTGCTATTAGCAGTAGGATTGGTGTATATATCGCTGAAAATGTTAAATCTTGATCCAGAAGTGTTGGTATAGATTTCAGAAATTTCAAGCGTCTCGGTGGTATAGACTGAAGCGTTGCTACCGATGGCTGTGTGACCCGAGATTTTAACATCGCCAGCGACCTCGAGTTCTTCACTCGGCTCCGTCGTCCCGATGCCAACATTGCCTGAATTGGTAATATATAATCTATCCGTTAAGCCCACATCTCCACCAACAGAGGTTCTAAAGGATAGAGCTTGACCAGAGAGAGCATTGATATAGTTCGTGCCCGTGTTATGTAGTGTTAATTGTCCTGACATGCTTGCATTTCCTGTTGTGCCCTCGAAATACAACTTTGCTGAACTCGTTGCTGTGCCGCCGATAGCTACCGATTCATACGTATTATTCGGGAAAAGCAGGCCAGAAGTCTTTGTCCAGAAACCGGAAATTCCGCCTGAGCCCACGGCCGCCTCGTAGGCGTCATTGATAGCATCAATAATTCCCTGGCCGAGACTGGCATTTAAGCCCGTATCAGCCATTGAGAGGGGGACAGCTGAAGTTAAATTGTCATCATTAAAGGTAATATCCCTACCCGCTGAAAGAATTAAATCCGAACTTGCTCCAGTAGTTGATAGTGTGAGTTGATTTGCATTAGTGATGGTGCGCGCACTGCCGTCAAAAGTTAATCCTGTCAGGTCTAATATCGCGCCGGCGGAAATATCAACACCATTGATTGTTTCGTCAGTGGCCAAAGTCAACTGTCCTGAAGGATTAAGATAGTAGGAGCCGGAATAAAACTGAACATTGTTGGTGTTCGCATCACCAATTGTCAGATTATTCATGTCCGTCGCTCCGATGGTTCCACCGCCCGTCAGAGTCAAATTGCCAGAAATGCTTGCGTGTCCAGTTGTACCTTCAAAATAAAGTTGGGCTGAAGCAGTACTCATTCCGCCGATGGCGACAGACTCGTAAAGGTTATTGGGATAGATTAGTCCGTTAGATTTACTCCAGTGGCCTTGAGTCCCGCCCGTGCCGCCAAAGAGATTGTTGACATACAAATTATTCCAGTATTTACTACTTGAGCCCAAATCATAATTGGAGCTAGTAGTAGGAATGATGTTTCCTGCCTTGCTGATTTCAAAATAAGGTTCATCCGCACCCTGAAGTCTACCTACTTCGACTAAACCAACCCCAGTGTCTTTTGCCTTAAAAAGAGCAGAGCGTCCGTCAATACTAGAAGACTGGAAACCGCCTCCATCATTTGAGATTTGAACATAGTTAAAAAAGAGCCCGTAATCAGCGTATAGACCCTTATATTCCGAATCAGCCGCATTTCTTATAATAAAATAGTTTGTACCGTCTTTTAATTGTAGATTTGTTGTCCTTAGGTTTGTGCCTCGAATTTCACCAGCTACGTCTAGAGCATAACTCGGCCCCGTTGTTCCAATCCCTACATTCCCCGCATTCGTAATTGTCATCCTTGGCGTCAAGACCGCATCTCCACCGACCGAAGTCTGGAATCTTAAATCATCTCCATTCAAAACATCAATCGTCGCTGGCGAAGTTCCTCTGAAAACTAGAGAACCACTCGTACTCGCATCGCCGGCGATATCCAGTTTTGCCCTCGGCCCCGTCGTTCCGATCCCAACGTTGCCGTCAACAAAAACATCTTGGAAAAATCTGACATCGCCTATCGTGTAATCTCCATAAGCAGTAGTATAAATATCAAAAGAACTTGTTCCGCTCGCCTTAACATTCATTGCTGCAGGATTTCCCGATGGAGTGTGGAAAGTAACATAACTACTTGCATTTCGTGAGATTCTAAAAATCTCTGCTTGACCTGCACTATCTTTATAGAGATTAAGAAGCCCACTCGGATTAGTCGTTCCGATTCCCACATTCCCCGCACTGGTAATCGTCATTATGGGAGTTAGTCCCGCATCCCCACCAACTGAAGTTCTTAACGACAAAGCCTGACCGGAAAGAGCATTGATATAGTTTGTGCCAGCACTATGTAGTGTTAACTGGCCGGACATACTTGCATTCCCGGTCGTTCCTTCGAAATACAACTTCGCACTCGAGGTCGAAGTCCCGCCAACCGCGATTGACTCATAGGTGTTATTCGGATAAATCAATCCAGTCGCCTTTGTCCAATATCCCTGCGTTCCTCCGGTTCCTCCGTAGATATTATTAGCATAGAGATTGTTCCAGTAAGCCGTAGTAGAGCCTAAGTCATAGGTATTTCCAGCTGAAGGCAGAATGTTGCCCGTGACCGAAAGGTTATCGTTAAGAGAGAGGGTGTCATCATCATTATCTTCAATGATGTTAACTTGGAGGGTGCCAAGGTTATTAATGTTTTGATTATTGCCACTAACCGCGCCCTGAAGAGTGAAGGCATCGATATTATTAACATATAGATAATCCCAGTTTGAGCCACTTGAGCCGAGGTCTCTCGTGCCTGAAGGAATAAGATTGGAGATAATGGCTCCGTCCACTCTTAAGGTGCCGGTAATCGTCGCCGCGCCCCCAACATCGAGATTATTAGCAGTATAAATATTGCCCAAAGCCCCGACTGAGAATCTTTCGGTGGGCGTGGTGCCGCCGAAGAAGCGAAGGAAATCGAAGCCAGTATTCTCATTTTCCACCCGACCAGTGTAGAGAGCACCAGTGGTTAAAGCCGAATTAGTGGCATTAACCGTGCCGCCAATCTGGTTGCCTGAAGTGGGAACGATATTTAGCACTCCAGTCCCATCAGGTGCTAAGGTGATATTCCCGGCCGTGCCGGTATCGGTTTGAATGGTGATGGCCTGGCCTTTAATCCCAAATGTACCTGAAGTTGACCAAATCGTGGGCGAATCCGAGGCAATGACCAAATTGCCAGCCGGATTAATCGCCGGTACGGTTCGGGCGGTCGCGCCCATGGTTGCTTCAGGGGTAGGGTTATCAGCACTGGCTAAAGGAAAGCCTTGGAGTGTTTCCGCGTTGAGGGCATAGGCAACCGTGGCGATCTGAATTCTCGGGTCTAAGTTTTCAGAGCCGACTTTAATATGGAGCCAGACTTCTGCGTTTTCCGAAAAGACATGGCTGGGAATTTCTGTGGCTGAGGAACAAGTGTATCCATCGCCCGAGGTGGTGCCTAAAAGAATCGCAAAAATGCCGTCCTGGTCAGGATCAAGCGAACAGTCGTCTGAATCCCAAAGCAAAGTGCCGCCAGTCGGTGGATTGCCTGTACCAGCTGAGTCATAGAGGTAAAAGCGGGTGGTGACGGCGGTGGTGATGGGAGTATAACCCGAATCAGTCAGTCTGCCTTGGAAGGAAAGATAGCGTTTCGGTCCGACTCCTTCTTCGGGGTAGGCAAGGGGTGAGGGGGCTCGAATGACAAACTGCTGATATAATCCCCAGCCTAGAGCGGTCAGGAAGACGGCCAAAATGATGAAGTTAAGGTAGGTAAAGTAGGGTAGGGCGCGTTGGGCTTGAAAAGCCATTCTGGGGCGGTAGAGAAGCTGAGGAAACATTTTTTTTCTGGGTGCCAACGGATCCTTGTTAAGATAACCTTGGGAAGCCAGCCAGCCGCTAAATTTACGGAGAGAAGAGAGATTACGTTTAATCGTCGCCTCACTTACTCCTCTCTGCGCGAGGAGATTCTGATATTGTTTGATAGTTTTTGATGATATTTTAGAGGCATCCATTGACTTGATTTCTTGTTGTATAATAAAAATGCGGGTCACCAAGAAAAAAAGAATTTGGTTCCCCCCAAATCTGGCTTTCGCGGCGATCCGCATTTGGTTATTAAGTGGCGAGCTCAACCCAGGTTAAAAAATTTCTGATGTCAGCCAGGTAGTTTTTAATGGTGAAGGGACTGGCTTTTTCTTCTTCAAGGTGCTTCTTGAATTCGTCCAGTACTTCTCCGTTTTGAGTTTTGCCCGCCCCGCTTCGCTTGGCGAGGCTGGGGAGTTTTAAGTTTTGAGTTAAGGTGACGTTAGTCAACTTCTTGGCCGGATTTTCGGTTATCCAAGCTTGAGAAAGGCAAAAACCGCCAAAAGTGCGGAGAGTAGAGAGCCTTCGATTGACAGTGGCCGTGGGGAGCTGATTCTGGACTAAATAATTTTTGTATTTTGCAAGGTAATTAGGCTCAAAGTAACGGATAAAAAACTCTGGCAGTGACCGGTTGAGAGCGATATTTTGGCCCCTAAGGGTCAATTCCAACCAGGCTAAGAAGTGATTAAGGTCAGCCAAATAGTTCTTAATCGTGTTCGGCGAGGCACCTTTTACCTTTAGATAAGCTTTGAATGAATTGGGCAGGTCAAACATTTCATTAAACAAAAAGCCAAAAAACAAGACAACTAAGAAAGAGAAAAGCAGTAATAAACTCCGCAAAGTGATAGGAATAGTCCCGCTTGCGGAAATTCTTGTTTATGGTGTACTTAGCCTCAAGATTATACTGATTATACATATACTCGAAATTAAACTTATTACAATATCTACTATAAAAGAGAAGTCAAAAGCTTGTCAAGACCCAATTTGATGTCTTTAGAACAGGTACAAATTTAACTAATTTTTTGGAGACTATCAGTTTTCACAACCTTTTCATTGTTAGTTTTGGTAGGATATAACTATTTCTAAAGGTAATTTAATATATCAAGTTACCTTGATTTTTACTAAAACGAATGTTGATATATTCTTTTACATTAAGATACTGTTTTTCAATCCTAACTTTATTTATTATCAATCTTTCTCTGATTTTTTATCAATTTTGAGAATTTTATTCTTTCAATAATTGTCGAACTTCTTCGTCGAATTTTTAATTTTTATCAGAGACAATATTTCAGTGCTAGGATTTAAGTCATTAAAAAATGAATAGAAATATCGGCAATTTTTAAAAATCAATTGACGCTTCGACGGCATGTCGCTCAGCGTCAACCCTGAGCGAAGTCGAAGGGTTGACTTTTGGGGGATTCATGTCTAAACTTTTTATTAATGAAGAAAATCCTTGCTCTTTTATTTCTTTTCCTCCTTTTTCTTTCTTTAATTTTTGCAGTTTACTTAGTCAGGTCAAGAGTGGTCTTTATGCCCAGAGCGTCCGAGCCTGGTCAACTCTCCCTTGAGAATTCCTATCTTTTTGCCTCACCCCTTGTGGCCAAAGCCAATAGTTTGGAGAAAATTACGGTTTCCATTTTTATTCTTTCCGACCAAGGTTTGGGGATTGCTGGCAAAAAAGTGAGTTTGTTTTCTTCCCCCCAGCTTCAGGCGACCACCGTTAAGGGTGAAACCGACAGCCGAGGTTTAACTCTTTTCGAAGTGACCTCCTCAGTTCCTGGCCAATTTAACCTTTGGGCAACCGTGCCCGAAGGGCAAGTGCAACAGGCGGTCACCGTGAACTTTACGCCGTAAAGTTAAATTCCAAAATCCAAGCACCAAATTCCAAACAAATTCAAATATCGAAATTTGAAATTTAAAACGTCTATAATTTAGAAGATTTGAATTTAAATATTGTTTGTTATTTGGAATTTGTGATTTGGGGTTTAGAAAGAAGATAGACAATACCGCTGATAATGGCCACTTCCACTAAAATCACCCCTTCAGGCTTGGCTAGGAGCCCAAAGAACAAGGCAATAAGAGACAGGAAATAAGAGATAAGTCTTTCCAGAATCATCCGCCACCAGGAGAGGACATCAAACACCAAGGTCGTGCTTTTCGGCGAAGGACTGTTAAGAAAAATCGAGCCAACAAAGAGGCGGTTTTTGCCAATGGCTTCACTGGGTAGATTGAACTGGAAAAAACCATTTTGATCGCTTTTGACCGGGAATTTAGGGACTTCAGCAGCGTATGCGAGAGTGATCAGTGATTGGTGACCAGTGATCGGTGACCAGTGACTAGTATCTAGTGACCAGGGGAGGCGGAAACGAGGGCGGACCTGTTCCTTGAATAGGTAAGGGATTACCCCAGAATTTGGCGTTGTGTATCCTTGGGCAGGGACTGTTTCTCCTTTGGCTAACTTCCCCTCTTCGATTTTCAAAGTCGGCGGCATGACGACTTCTTTTATCAAAATGTTGAATTCAGGGGGCGGTGGAGCAATACATAAGGGGTGAGAGGAAATTCCGGAAGCATCGGTGGCAATTAAACAAAAGGGGGCAATCGTACGCGGCAGGGCGACCCTGAAGGTAAATTGGCCTTGGTTGTCTGCGGTGGTTACTTTTTTGACTATCTGTTCCATGGTCAACTCAACCTGGGCGAAAGGTGAGGTCCAGCCGCGAAGCTCCAACCACCATTCGCCAGGGACAACAGCGGTGACCTTAACTCCAAAATCAATCGATTTCTTGGCAATTTCGCCAACTTCGGTTACTCTTTCTTGAGTATATATAATAGTGTATTGAGCCAAAGCTGGCTGCAGAGCATAGAGCATAGAGCATAGAGCAAAGGGGAAAATCAGAGAAAAAAAGACTTTCTTAAACTTTCTGTGTTGTTTGTTGTTGGTTGTTTGTTGTTGGTTCACCCAAGAAGATTATAGCACGTCGAGTCAGACTCGATGAGGTTTACTTAGACTTTTCCTTAGCTTCTTCCACCTCTTCTTCTAACTCTTCAATTTCTTCTTCAAGCTTCTTTTCTTTTTTCTTCTTGATGATGAGGACGATGATAAGAATGATAATGGTAATGGCCAAGAGGATGGCGAGAATGATTTTGACCGGAATAACCCAGAAATAAGCCGTGGCTAAAAGAACCTGACCAGTGGAACCATAACTGGCGGAAAGGTCGGCTCGGTAGCGACCTAAAAGATACTTCGCTTCCCAGGTATTATCGTAGAGAAACGAGGCATTAGGGAAGATATTTCTTTCCTCTAGGGTTAGAGTAGTGGTGGTTCTTCCAAGCATATTGTGGACCGTAATTACTCCTTTAGGAGTAATATGGAGGTCAGATAGATTGAGAATTTCGGTGGTGAAATTAACTGGTCCAAATTCCAAGAATCTAGGCACATCGAAGAGCTTGACCAAAGCATTTTCAGTTATCGGCCCCTCAACAACAAGATAGACTAGGGTACTGACCACTTGCTGAATTCCTGTTCCCGCGCCGATTGCAGGAGCACCGGCTTTTGGCGCGCCCCCAGCTGATTCATATAAAATGCCGGCGTAATGACCCCCAGGGAGAGCGTCGAGGGGGATATTAGCGGAGAGAGTGATATTAACAGTTTGTTTTGGAGCGACAGCAATACTTGAGGGGAAGAGCTTTATCCAAGAACCGGCTGACCAGCGACCAGAGACTAAACTAGAGACGAATTGAGGGGTGCCTTTGGTATCAGTGACGATAAAATCATTGGGTGCGATTGACAAATAGGCAGTCGTATCACCCTCATTTCTAAATTGAATCATTTCTCGAACAAACTCACCTGGCTTAACCTTCAACTCTAGTCTGGGAGGAATAGCGGTGAAGATTTGGGTCTGCGCCTCCGCGGGACGCGAATGGAGAATGGAAAAGGCAAAATTGATAATTAAAAGTAAGCCGACTAAAAAAAGAGAATATAATATTCTTCTGAAGTTTTGAGTTTTAAGTTTTAAGTTTTGAGTCTTTATCTGGGCAGATTTTTTCATTTTAGAACGTGGCCGTCGCAATATAAATCACATAATTTTCATAATCTCCAGCCGCTTGGGTTCCAGAAACAACGATTCGGTAACAAACATAAGCCATATCTGAATCAACAGGACCAGCAGGGTTGGCGCGCATAATTTGGACGCCAGTAGTCCCAAAAGGACGATAACCATTGGCATATTCGAGGGAATCAGCGACAGCATCACCTTTGATATCCTCAAGAGTATAACCGAATCCTTTATAAGAAGTGTCTGTCCAGGTCTGAGGAGTGGTGGTGGTGCAAGGGGCTGCTTGGCAAGTTGTATCAGGAATGGTGGGAGTTCCGGTAATGTTCCAAGCGGTCAATTGGGCACTTTCCGAAGCAGTCACCGTATAGCCGCCAGCCGCATTAGTGGAGACAAGCAGTTGCTGAGCCAGATTGGCGAAGGCGGTGGTAGAAATAGTCGTGCCAAAGGGGACAGAATTATAAGTTGTGCCTATGCCAGTTGGCGTCGCCTGACCGCAAGAAGTGGTATCTGCCGCCCGACCGGTAATTTGGAAGGTGAGGGTAGGCGAAACAGTGGCTGTTACCCGGACTGCCTCAACCACGCCAATTTTTCCCAGAGTTTCATCAAGAGTACTGTAGGATTGGACAGTGCCATAGATATGTCTGACTCGATAAGTGTAAGTATCAGCCTCTCCGGGATAACGAGTCATACTGGCAGGAGAGGGATTGATTAGCTTGTTGCCGGCGGGAGTACCAATCGTCATCGTAATGGCTGTCCCGGAGCCACCATTGCCACTATAGCGGCACTCGAAACAATGGAAATTGGCTGGACTAGTACATCCAGTCGCTCCTGAGGCCGTGGCGGTTCCTGTTTCCCAGATATCTATGCCAGAACCCCCTGAACATAAAACAGGAGGTTCATCGCCAGACTCACCGATATCAAATCCGTTTTTGTCAGGTAAGCCATCGTTAGCAGTGGTGGTTCCGGCGGGAATTAAAACCCTGAAGGCGCCATTGGGGACCGCGGAAACAGGGGTAAAGGAAACAGTGTGGATAGCTGAAGAAGTAGCAACGACTGGATCTTTATCAGTCGCAGCGGTAGTGAGACCCGTTTCGAGAATAACGCGGCTGGCAGCGTCGTCAATCGTTTTAACGGCGATGGGGGCATTCAAACCGACTTTAAGGTTTTCATTAGCCATTAAAGCAGCAGAACCGGTAGAGGTATTTTCGGCGAGCATGTCAACAATAGTTGTTTCTAAGGTGATGACTCCTGATCCGACCGCCACCGCTCCTTCAAGCTGTCCCCTGAAGGAAAGGCGATTATTGGAGAGACTATCAGAAACATTGGTCAAGTTGGCGGAATCCAGTTTTTTAGGGCCAAAGAAGAGGCTTAAATTGAAAAATTGAGAAGCAAGAAAAAAGGCTAAGGCTATTTTTATTCGCCTTTTTTTTAAAAACATTATTCTATTCTAAGAAAGAATTACTTCCAGGCCCTTTCTTTTAAAATTGTTCACTATTATAAACTCCTTGTCAAGTCAAACCCTAGTTTTGATAAAGGCAACGGTAATTAAGACGACTAAAATCGCTAAACCAAGCTTGAAGGGTATGGCGAGAAAGGTAAGATTTTGGGTAATTTTATTTTCTTGAGAACTACCAACGGTTAATTCTACCTGAGCGCGGTAAGGTCCGAACAGGAATTTTGGTTCCCAAATCAGGGGACAAGGATAAATTTCTTCACCCGCTTGGCATTGACCGTGAAGTTGCCGACTGGATTGGCTGAGAATATTTTCCGGCAAAATTTCCTGTTCCCATTTTTGTCCCAAAAGGCCTTCGGTCCTGAGCTTGCCGAAGGATTTCCAAAAAGCCCGGCCGGTATTCTTGACTTTAAAAATAAATTCGACTGGATTTAAAGAATCGAGGAGGCAGAAGTTGAAGAGCGGCAGTTTATGACACCGGCTTAAAGCAAATTCAATGATTTCGCCTTTTCTTGGGGGCTGACCGTTTTTGGAAATTGTTAAAAGGAGATTGGTACCGATCGTGCCCGCTTCGCGGCTGACTGATTGACCGATTTTAGCGCTCGGAGGGGTGCTGAAAAGGAAAGTAAAATAATAATCGTCTTCAGGGCAGTCTTCAGGAATGGTAATTTTCAAAATTACTTGCTCGGAATGGCCGCTTTTCAGTCGAAAGGGAATCCCCAAGCTAATATTGGCATTTTCGAAGGAAAAGAGAGGACAGTTTTGGTCAGTTTTGACCTCTTCAACTAAGGTGATGTTGCCGTGTTCATCACCGGGCTCGAATTTGAAGATGGTGGTGTCAATGACCGTGTCCAGCCCGGCATTAGCAATCGTATAGGCTTGAGTGATTGATTTCCCGGGTATGATCATCGCCTCGAGTACTGGCGGCCAAAGGCTCAAGGAGAGGGTCTGGCCGCCCGCTCTTGGCGGAGAACAAAGAACAAAGAACAAACAACCAAGGGTCAATAACCCAATAACCCAATAATTCAGTAATTTTTTATTTGATGATTGGTAGTATTTGAAATTGGTATTATTTGACATTCCTAGTAGGAGGGTGTGGCAATAAACATCACATAATTTTCGTAATCTCCGGCGGCTTGGCTGCCGGAAATGTTGATTTTGTAGGTCACTTGGGCGTTGGCGGTATTACTGGGTGGATCGCGGGTGACATCAGAGCTGG
>JADDYB010000240.1_pt1 | contig 17036 bp, 20 predicted proteins | sample 8641941 | NCBI WGS metagenome assembly JADDYB01 (sample SAMN16275377, study PRJNA637457) | freshwater sediment metagenome | isolation source: Lake Kineret sediment | place: Israel: Lake Kineret | collected 2013
GTGGCGAACCGCTCGATAAAGCGCTGCATGCTCTTCGTTTTGTCGCCATAGATGCCGCCGACGTGGATCTGCAGCTTCGCGGTGCTATCAAGCCCCAGCAGATCCAGGACTGCCACATGATACTCCAGCTCCTTCACACTGCGTGCGAAGACCGCGGTATCAAGCGAGTTGATGAGCGTGAACTGGTCTGGATGCATGGAGATCCTGAAGCCGTGCCCGGTAATGAACTGGCCGATTTCCTGAAGGTGCGGCTGAAAATAGGACTGCCACCCAAACTGATTCACGGGATGGGAGGCGAAGGGAACGAGATCAGAGGTGATGCGGAAGAAGAGGAGCTCGTGATGGCAATTGAATGCCAGGATCTGCTGGAGGCAGGCGAGATTCTCTGCAACGGTCGCGATCAGTCGCTCTTCGGAGTACGATTGTAACCGAAAGGTATGATCACCTTTACAGCCAATCGTACGATTGATGCAGGGATACCCGATTCGCATAGCTCGTGAAATGGCTCATGCCGGTAACAAGCACACGAGGATTGTCATTGCGCAAACGAACTTTAAAACTTTTTATGCTTGTCGTGCATAAAGTTTATTGCCGGGCGGAGAAGGAAGGGGCCGAATTTTTTCACCTCCGAAGAGAACCAACGACCTTATTCCGCCCTTTCTTTTTCCACCGGTACTCCAGAAGCATTCGTGGTCTTATAAAGCTTGCAGTGGTGTGCCTGACTACGGGATAGACTGGGCGTATACCAGACAGTCATATCGAGTCTGAGCAACTCATCCTGGCCGCGTCTCTTCCCGGTATGCCCAATAGGAATACAGAATCGTATATGCGGCAACGCCGAGCACGGGCACGAGGATAAAGAGGTACGCGTACTCCCGGAAGAACGCGCCGAGGACTGCAATGCCGCCCGCGAGCTTGAACAACGTCGCGCCGCGTTGATGCGTCTTCTCCCATACCGTATCGCTACTTAACGTCCACGGTGTCCGGATCCCGATGAACCAGTTCCGTTTCGCGTGCGCGAGCAGGACGCCGAGATAGTAGAACATGAGGCCAAGGCCGAGGGGCATCGTCACGTTCGGACTGATTTCGATGCCGCTATTCCACAGGATGACCTGCAGGTGCACCAGCAGCATGAAGAGGCAGAAGACAACGATGAAGCCGTCGTAATACGCCCGAAATGCCGCGATGTTCGCTCGTAACGGATCGATCCGCGGGATAGCCAGGAAGAGGAGAACGAGCCCGAGGAGCAGAAGCGGGAGGAAGAACAGGCCCCAAAAGGTCGACATATACCCGTCAACCTCGCCGCGCGCATTCCAGTGCGAGGCCATCTGCTCCGGCATCTGCGGATAGACCGCAATGCTGAGCACGAAGGCGAGCAGCACGATCGCCCAGATGAGAAGTCCGCTCGTTCGCATGCTCTCACTCATGGTCGCTGAGGTATAAAACCTTCTCGAACTCCCGGTGACGATGCACCTGAAGTGTACCGCAGTCACTGCGAGTCACCGTGAGTCACCGCGAGCCCGTGCCGGTGTGAATGTTATTTATATCTAACATAATGTTAGAAATAGATAATGATGGTGCTGACTAAGCGATGAAGATGGAAGGAAGCGAAACCGATGGGAAGGGAAGGTGGTGATACCATGAACCGAAAGCAGTACGCGTGGTGTGGGATCGCGCTGACCATGATGGTCGGGGTAGCTGTCGGCTGGTCGGTCACCACGGGTAACTATGTACTCCCCGTGGTGGCCGTGATTGCCGGGCTGGTCCTGAAGATCCTCTGCAAGAGGCGGGTTACGGAGGTGCTGGAGGACGAGCTGGTCTACCGGTTAGCTGAGAAGGCGTCGTATAGCACTCTCCGGGTTGGCTTGCTCGCGTTCGCCGTGATCGCGGCCGTGCTCGTCGCGTTGAGCAGAAACGGCCCTGAGGCGTTCGAGCTGATCGGGCTCACGCTGGCATTCGCCGTGTGCGCGTTGCTCATCCTGCAGCTGAGCTTCTACGCGTACCACAGCGCGAAAGGGCTGGATCACTAGGGCGCCATGAGGACACGGATCAAGGAATTCCGGGCACGGTACAATCTGACCCAGGAGGAGCTCGCGAAGCTGGTGGGTGTGCGGCGAGAGACCATTCTCTTTCTGGAGAAGGGGAAATACAACCCCTCGCTCAAACTAGCCCATCAGATCGCGAGGGTGCTGCAGACGACGATCGAGGAGCTCTTCATCTTCGATGACCGGGATGCGAAGGAATGAACCTATCACCGCGCTCGTGCTCGCGTCGCTTTTGCTGAGATCCGCCTACGACATCGAGCAGCGCCTCTTCGCGCTATCCGTTCCCGCGGCCTACGATATCCTCGCGCCCACCACGATCTCCGGTCTGCGCGCCGAGTTCTACGCGCCCTCGCTCTCGATCGTCTTGCACTGGAACGCGCATGATCCGAGCGAGGTGGATCACTACGAAGTCCACCGCAGCACCACGCCCAGCTTCACGCCTTCCGCCGCGACGCTCGTGGGCCGGCCAGCAACAACTCCTTCCGCAATCGCGACCTCATCGAGGATGTCATCTATTACTTCAAGATCTGCACGGTCGATCGCAAGGGCAACAAGGGCAGCTTCTCCACCGAAATCAGCGCAACAGCATCAGGGCCTTAAGCAGGCGTACGCGAACCTTTTATTATGGTTTGGCATTCGAGGTGAAGAGCGGAAGATCTTCATTCCTCGGTAATGTAGCATCGGAAATCAAGGGCGCCGCTCTTCTAATGCTGATCTGAGTTGACCGACGATCAATCCCCCCCTTTACGGCGTCGGCTCGCAGTCTGGTGCAGCCTCACCCACGTCGTGCAACGCCTGCTGATACACTTCTTCACCTAGCCAGAATCCCGCCTCGTTACGCAGTCTGTCCAGCTCATCTCGCAACGAGTCCACCTTACGCTCCAATTTCGCTCGTATCAAAAGCCCAATCACGCCCGTTTTCCTGAGCCCGTAGACCTCCGCGGCTCGTCGTGCCTCAAGCTCATCCAGAAAAATAACCTCCGTGTGCCGCTCAATCGCTAACGCAATCGCTTCCGCCTCGCCTTTATGCAATTCACGCTCCAGCAATCTGACGAGCGACTCGTTAGACGGTGCAACTATCTCAATCCAAGACGAGGTATGCGCTTCCTTGATCTCCTGCGCGCCCGGTTTTCCCCCTCCCTCCTCTACCACCTCCCTCCAGACCGCGGGCGTAATGAAGATCTTATCATAAAACGCTTTCAAGAGCCCCAAGCGGCCAATACCTGCAAGGTGAATCAGTGTGGACGAATCACTGATGGCTTCGGGCATACTCGAGATCCTCTGCCAGGTTCTCCTCGGTATAGTGCCGTGAGATCCCTCGCTCGCCCAAAAGCTCGTCAAACGCCCACCGAGACAACCCTGCAAGCCTGCTCGCTTCTCCCGAGGAGAGCACTCCACGCTGATACAGTGCGAGAGCAAGCTCCTTCTGCAATTCAGCCGCCACTTCTTCCCGGGGTAGACGAAGCGCATCCACCACACTCTCCGGGAGCTTCACGACCAGCTTGAAAATTCCGCCCTCACGTACTGCATCACCCTTGGCCATTGCACGTATCACTCAGAAATACCTTTGGCATTATGCTTTAAAAAAGCGTGCGCTCGCCTCTCCTCCGCGAACACCCCCTTCACGTTGATTAGCGAGGGTTTCTAAATGTCCTCCAGCTCTCGGAAGAGGTCTTTCTTCGCTTCTTCTACCTCTACCTCGCTCACGTCTCCACCCGGTATGCAGCCAAAAAGTGAAACTTTCCTTCCCGGTTGCTCCACCACATGCAGCAAATCACGCGTGAGATATTCGATTTCAAGTCCTGGGTCACCAAGCCGTTTCAAGACCTCTGTTGTCTTCAAAGGTTGAGAGCTCATGGTCACTGCACTTCAGCTCCTTCTATATCAACTGCTTCTTTGCCAACAAAAGCCCAACCCCGACCCGAGCCGAGCGCGGGAAAGCGCTGGTGCAGCACCAGGCCGATGAGGCTGCCAACAACCACCGCCACGAGGTTCACGTAGGTGCCCAGCATACACACTACCTCCTACTATGCCGGGCAGTGGCGGATCGCGCGTACTCCGCGGCTTCGCGCATCAACAGGATGGCTTGCCGCAGCCGGTCGAGCTCTTCGAACCCGTAGGAAAGCCGTAGCTGCCTTGTGCCCAGCTCAACCAGATCGCCGCGCGGGTGCACGCAATGCTCGCCCGGCACGTACAGCACGCGCGGGTTCCTGTCCGTTTCAGGGCCGTCGATCGCCGCATCGCCCGTCGTTCGGGCGAGATACTTGAAGAAGTGCGAAGCTTCGGTCGTCGCAATACGCTCGAGCGTCACGTAGTAATAGAAGCCAGCCCGGCCGCCGCTGCACGCCGTGAGGAACTCGCCCAGATACGCTGTCAGCCACCCCTTGACCGCACGTGCTTTCTCACGATAGCCCTGGTTCACACGAGCGATCTGCTCTTGCGCATGGTGGTCGAGGAGATAACTGGCAATCTCCTGCGTGATGAGCGGTGCGCTGAACCCCACATCGCTCGTATTCTGGATCAGTGCACGCAGCAGTGAGCTATCAGGACCCAGCATATAGCCGATACGCAGTGCTGGTGCGAGTATCTTTGATACCGTGCCAAGCTCATAGACGAGCCCTTGTGTATCGTACAGTAACCCGGATTCTAACGGTGGGACCGTGGGGTCGTGCACCAGATGCTCGTACGCTGTATCAAAGAAGATCGGGATCTTCCGGCCCACCTCTACTGAGAGGTCCGCAACGAGCTGCACCAGCTCCGCCCGTCGGTCGTTCGCGAGGATCGTGCTCGTTGGATTGTTGATCGTCACGACGTAGAAGAACGCGATCTCATCTTTCCGCGCACCCAATCGTTCGAGCTTCGCGCGCAGGAGGTCGGTCCGTATCCCCGCGTCGTCTTCCGGCACGGTAACGACCTCAAACCCCTGCCGTTCCAGATAATTGCAGTAGATGTAGTACATGGGATCGGTGGTGATCACGATGCCGGGTCGCAGGACGTGCGCGATCCCTTCGAGCAGGCTCGTCGCGCCGTTCGGCCCGATGATCACCTCGTTCCGATCGATAATCTCGCGGGTGAGCCCGCCGATGCCGTGCTCCACGTAGAACCGCCTGATCGACTCGATCAGATTAGGTGAGCCACGAGACCCGCCATAGTTGAAGGGCATTCGGTATTTCGCCGGCTGAGCAAGCACCGCTTGTAGCGCCTCTACCATGAGGTCAGAGGGGATCGTGCGTTCATTCACATACCCCACGCCCAGGTTGATGTCCTTCTCCGGCCGGAAGTCCGCATCAAACGCTGCCATCATCCGGTTGATCGGTGAGGGGCTGCGTGAAGCCTCACCATAACTGGAGAGCGCGAACTCGGCGAGCGTCATGCTATACCAACGGCACGAGGTGCACTAAAAACCCGTGCAAGTCACGTTCTCTGTGGCTGAACATTTTAATGTGCCCGTGACTTCAACCGATAAGGGAGGGTGCTCAACAATGCTCAGCGTCTATAACAGCCTTTCGCGAACCATTGAGCCGTTCGTCCCCTCAGAGGGGGAACGCGTGACGATGTTCACCTGCGGGCCCTCGATCTATCAGCGGCCCCACATCGGGAACCACCGCACGTACCTCTTCCAGGACGTGCTCCAGCGGTACCTCGAGTATTCAGGCTATACGGTCGTACGCGGGTTGAACTTTACGGACATCGAAGAGAAGTCGATACGGGAAGCGGCGAAACGCCGCATGGACGTCCTCGAACTGACGAAGCGCTGCGGGGCTGCATTCTGGCACGATTATCAACGGCTACGCATGAAAGCCCCGGCCTATAATCCGCGATCCTCCACCTCCGTCACCGAGGCCGTCCACCTCATCCAAAAACTCTTGGTGCAGGGAAATGCTTACTGGCACGGTGGTAACGTGTACTTCGATCCGCGGACCTTCGCGGAGTTCGGCAAGCTCGCGCATCTGGACATGACCCGCTGGCCGCAGAAGCGAAGGCGCTTCCACAAGGATACCTACCCGGACAATCGCTGGAACCGGGGCGATTTCATTCTCTGGCACGGCTACAACCCTGGCGATACGGTCTACTGGGATACCGCGATCGGCCGTGGTCGGCCCGCGTGGAACGTGCAGGATCCCGCGATGGCACTCCAGACAGTGGGCCTCGCGCTGGACATCTACTGTGGCGGTGAGGACAACCTCGTCCGGCACCATGATTACAGCATTGCCGTGGCTGAGTCGGTTACCGGGCAACCTCTCGCGCGGTTCTGGCTCCACGGCGCGCATCTGCTCATCGCGGGGAAGAAGATGTCGAAGAGCACGGGGAACGTGCGGTATCTCGATGACCTCCTGGACGCGGGCTTCACGAGCGAAGAGATCCGGTTCTTCCTGATCGGCCACCATTATCGAGCACGGCTCAATTTCACCCCCGAGCGGCTCACGCACGCCGCAGCGGAACTGCGCGCTGCTCGTGGGCTGATCGATAGTATCCGCGGTGCCAAAGAGAGCGAGAAGCGCAGTGAGCCAGAGATAGCGGACTTAGCCAGTCGGTTGACGCGCGAATTCCAGCTGCACATGGATGCCGATCTGGACGTGAAGGGCGCGTTCGAGACGGTCGTTCGCACACTTCACCTGGCTACTGAGCACCGAATTACCGGCGCGGACGCGCAGAACATGCTCGATTCTCTTACCCGGGTGGACCGTGTGCTCCAGGTCTTTGGGCTCGCTACTTCGCGTTAAACGATGAGCCGCCGTTTCATCAGGTTCACGGCGAGCACGAATAAGACGAATGAGACCACCACGATCCACGCCAGATGTAGCACAAGGTAGCTGCTCGGCTCCGCGAGCGTGAGCGAACGTGTGACGCCCACGAGATGCGTGAGCGGCAACACGGCGAGCGCGAAATACTGCAGCGGCTGCGGCAGGAGCTCGAGCGGGAAGAAGGTGCCGCTGAAGAGGAACATCGGCGTGATGAAGAGGAATGAGGGATAGTTCAGGGCATTGATATTGGGTGTGATGGCCGTGAAGCACATGCCGATCGCGGCGAAGAGGAACCCGGCGAGGAATGAAAAGGGGATGATCAGCAGTGAGAGCGGCAGCTCGATCAAGCCAAAGGCCGCAATCACCGGGAGCATGATCGTCGCGTAAATGAGGCTCCGGGTCGCGCCCCAGAGCAGCTCGCCCGTGATCACCTCCTCGATGCTCAGCGGGGTGGCGATGATCGCGTCAAAGGTCTTCTGGTAGTACATCCGCACGTAGGAGCCGTAGGTGCACTCGAAGAAGGCGGAATTCATGATCGAGATCGAGATCAGGGCAGGCGCGATGAAGCGTGGATAGCTCATGCCCTCGATTACGTCAATGTACCTGCCCAGCCCGAAGCCGAGCGCGACGAGGTAGAGGAGCGGCTCCAGGAACGGAGGGAAGAAATTCACCCGGTAGGTCTTCATGAAGACCGCTCTGTTCCGCGACCAGACCTTCCATACCCGGTTGCTCAGCCTCGGCAGCGTGAAATAGCCCATCGTTGTGCTCACTCCCGCAGCTTCTTACCGGTTAGCTTCAGGAAGACATCTTCGAGCGTGGCGGCACGCGCGGTGATCGTACCGAGCGCGCAGTCGTGGAGGAGCGACGCAATTACCTCTTGCGGATTCGCCGTGTAGACCTGCACCGTATCACCCCACACGTCGTACTTCGCACCGCTTCGGGTCAAGCATGCGATGACCCCGGGATTGTGCTCCGCTTCCACGATGTCCGTGCCGATATACTCGCGGATCAGCGCGTCGGGCTTACCTTCCGCCAGGATCCGCCCGTAGTCCATGATCACCAGGCGATCGCACAACCGGGCCGCTTCATCCATATAGTGCGTCGTGAAGACCACCGTAATCCCCTGCGACTTCAACGCTTTGATCTTCTCCCAGATGAGGTGGCGCGCCTGCGGATCCAGCCCGATCGTGGGCTCATCGAGGATCAACATGCGCGGGGTGTTGATCAGCGCACGTGCGAGTATCAGCCGCCGCTTCATACCGCCCGAGAGCTGCTCAATCGGCTTGTCCTTCTTCTCACGCAGCTGCATGAAGTCCAGAAGCGTCATGATCGTGCTCTCCGCTCGTGCACGCGGGATGTCGAAATAGTGCGAGTAGACCAGTAGATTCTCGAAGACCGTGAAATCAGGGTCAAGATTGTTCTCCTGGGGCACCACGCCCAGCAGATGCTTGATCTCCCTCGAATGAGTCCCTATGTCCATGCCGAAGACGGTGAGCGTTCCGCTCGTCTTCGGTGAGACGCACTGGATCATCTTCATCGTGGTCGTCTTCCCCGCGCCGTTCGGGCCGAGGAACCCGAAGATCTCTCCCTCATCGATCGAAAACCTGATGGAATCGACCGCAGTGAACTCGCCAAATTGCTTCTTCAGGTCCTCTGCTACTATGACGGGGGCGATCGCAACCACCTACCCGCTGCTTCAAGCTCCAAGGAACGACCCGCAGGCGGGTAAGGAATAGAATGCCACGAGCTCATGAAAAAGGCTTTGTTCCATCCGGGCATGCCCGTGCGGCTACTGGGCCGTGCGGGTGGAGGAACCACCGCCTGTTCCACTACCGTGACCTCACCACTCCGACCAGTTTGCAGGAATCCGCAATCGGACAGACGCTGCACTTCGGACTGATCGGGGTGCAGATCCGCTGTCCGTGCATCACGAGCAGGTGGTTGAACACGATCCAGTGTCGTTGCGGGAGGAGCGCACGCAATGCGAACTCAGTCTGCTCAGGCGTCTTCGTCTTCACCAGCCCTAAACGGTTGGAGATGCGGTGCACGTGCGTATCGACGGCGAGACCCGGTTTGTTGAAGCCCATCGTAATCACGATGTTCGCGGTCTTGCGGCCCACGCCCTTCAACTTCAGCAGCTCGTCGAGCTCCTCGGGCACGGTTGAGCCGTAGGTAGCGATCAGCACCCCTGAGATCTCGCGGATCTGCTCTGCTTTGCGGTGGTAGAACCCCACGGGATAGATCAGCGTTTCGATCTCCTCGGTCGAGAGCTTCACGAGCTCCTCTGGCGTTCCTGCACGGGCGAATAGCCGCCTTGCTGCCCCGGCCGTCACCTCGTCTTTCGTCCGCAGACTGAGGAGGCAGGAGATGAGGACTTTGAACGGGTCTCGTGTTGTAGAGACGTCAGCCAGAGCCGATGAGTCGTTCACATACCGGTCCTTGAGGATCTGTACAATCCGGTCAAGCTCACGCTCCGCTGCAGGCACTGTCGCTCACCGCCCCTCTGCACTAGGTGCAGTTGGTTCCGGTTCGTTAAATTCTTCTACTGCTCGCCTCTTCTCAGCTCCAGGTTTAAATGGCCGAAACGGGAACGTGGGATAGGAGGAGCAAAGCATTTTTATTCTCGCAGGCCTATTCTACCCACCAGGGGGTGAGAAAGCAAGCATGGGAGAAATTTACTCGTTACCGAAATTGCCCTACAGCTACAAAGCTCTGGAACCCTTCATCTCCGAGGAGCAACTGACGATCCATTACGAGAAGCACCACCAGGCGTACGTCAATGGCGCGAACGCGATCTGGGATAAGCTCGATAAGGCGCGGAAAGAGGGCGCGGAGGTGGACCAAAAGGCGACCCTGAAGGAGCTCGCCTTCAATATCGGCGGCCACCTGCTCCATTCGCTCTTCTGGGCGAACCTGGCGCCCGCGGGCAAGGGCGGCGGTGGCACACCCGGCGGTGCGCTCGGCGATGCGATCGCCAAGGAGTTTGGGAGCTTTGAGCGGTTCAAGAAGGAGTTTACGCAGGCCGCGGCGAGCGTAGAAGGCTCCGGCTGGGCGGCGTTAGCCTATGACCGGCAGACGAAACGGCCGGTGATCATGCAGATCGAGAAGCATAACGTCAACATGTATCCAACCGTCGCGATCCTGCTCGTTCTCGACGTCTGGGAGCACGCCTACTACCTCGATTACAAGAACCTGCGGCCGAAGTTCATCGAGGCGTTCTGGAGCATCGTGAACTGGGGCGAGGTGAGCAAACGGTTCGACGCCGCAATAAGGTAAAGTAGCGCGCGTAGCGTCTCGAAGAGCTTGTAGTAAGTTCCGGCCGCTGGAGCGATGCTATGCAACCTTCAGCGGCAGACCATTTTTGGTCGTACCTACTTCCTCGTCGTCCCTGAAGGCTATTCTTGAGGCGCCGTCAGGACGATTTCATCTTCAGGTACTTCACCAGTGCCTCGAGTTCCTTGAGGGTGTGTTCTAACTTGTCGTAATCATCCTCGAGCTCCACGCCCCTCTTATACTCGAGGAAGAAGCGCACGAGCGTGATGACATCCCGGATGTCCGAATCGGTGATAACACTATCCTCGTCAATGCAGCAGAGCGAGGTCCAGTAGCTCCATGCCGCGTTATCAAACCCATAGGGGTTCAGGATAGCATGCATGAGGAATCCAACGAGCCCGGGCGTCCACTGCCCTACGGGTACCCGCTCTTCCAGCTTCATGCGGCACTGGGTCGCGATAGCCATAATCTCACAATCATCCGGATCTTCACCCTCCCGCCCGATGAACGCGCCTGGATATTCCGGTTTCAGCGCGCTTTCCAGCTGCACGGGCAGCGAATCACCCGCTTTCGTCTTGATACCGAATTTCACGCTCTCCGCTCGCACGAGCAGCGTGAACCAGCGGTAAGGTCTCGCCAGTCTCTTCAGCTGGACCTCGAGCTTCACCCGCACGGCATTCAATTCCTCATGCGTGCTCGGCACCCTCTTGCCCTGTGGATAGAGCTTATACACAAACCATTGGTTCCGCATGCTTCACCCCCAGCGCGTGGCTCACTCCCCACGTGCTATCTCAAGGATTATGCGTTCCATGAGCTGCTTCATCTCGACCTCGAGGCGCGTTACCTCGCGCATCGCTCGGTCGCGCTGACGTTTCAAGTCGAGCCAGTCCTGATAGCCCGGCTGAATTATCAGAGCAGTCAGCTGCGCCTCCTGGCGGTCCAGCTCATTCAGCTGCCGGTTAAGCTCTTCACCACGCTTGCTGAGCAGCTCCTGCTTACCCGTGAGTCGTGCTAAACCACGGGTGATCATGAGATCATAATCCGGATCTACCTCAGGATCGCGCTCCCGTTCGCACGTGCACCTCATCTCCGCTTTCTTCTCTTCGAGCGCGTTCCATTCTCGTTGAATTGTTTGTAATCTCGCCAGGATTGTGGAGCGCTCGAGCTGGAACTGTGCTAGTCGTTCTTCGGCCCACTTTTCAGGCTCGCCGCTTCCAGGGCTGCTCATACAAATCAGATATGCCCGCGCGGCATAAATAGACACTCTGAGTGGTGGGCGTGGTCCTTCCGCCACAGCTCTTCATAACTCGTCGAGCTCGATCTCGTCCAGGCGCGCCACGCCCAGGCCAGTCTCGTGCGCCAGCTTGAGGTGCGGCACGGAGAACGGCTCAATTCCAAGGATATGCGCGCCTACTGCATCTGCTGCCACGGGATCTGCGGAAAAGAGCATCAACTCGTAACGCGTTACTTCGCCGCCCATTTCACCGCTGCAGCTCGCAATCCCATCGATCACCGCTAACTCCGGCCTTGTATACCGAACGATATCCACGATGCTCTTGGTCAGGCCGAGTGCGTGGAATCGCGCTTTACGACCGATCGTCGCACCCATCATGTTCTTGAGCGAGAGGGTGACCCGGGCCATCGAGTGCCGTTTCAAGACCGCGGCTGAGATGACGAACGCATCCTTCAAGGTGCAGGGCAGTTTGAATTCCCGCAGCCTCAGCGCATCGGGCTTGCTCACCAGTTCAAACGAGTCGGTGGTGAGATCCACCAGGGGTATACCCCAGCGTTCCGCAATTGCTTCATAGCCCAACTCGTGATAAGCCTTCATAGTCCCGCCACGGCAGAACCCCGAGCCCTCAGCCACAATGAGCTTGGTCGCCGTGCCCGCGAAGTACTGCAGGAGGCATTCCACCAGCTCAGGATGGGTCGTCACGGGATAGGGCCGATTAATGATCAAATTCGGCTTGATCACCACTTTCTCGTGGCGCGGCGCAATACCGAGCGCCGTGAGGCCACGTTCTACCATTCCCGGTCGATCGCTTCCCCGTACGAGTACCACGCGTGACATCCTTACTTACCCCTCGCCTTTGAGCAGCTGGAATAGCCGCTCATTCTCCTCGTCCTTCTTCACCGAGAACCGGATATGTGCGGGCAAGCCAAAGGAGGTGCAATCTCGCACCAGCATGCCGTGCCGCAAGAGCCTTGCTTTCATGCTTCGTGCATCGCCCACCGGAAGCACATAGTAGTTCGCGTCGGACTGCACGTCCAGAACGCGTTCGATCAGCTTCTTGCTCTGCTCGATGCGCCTCCTCGTCCCGGCTAAGAATGCATCACCCTCAGGACCGATGACCGCCGCACCAACGCGCTGGGCAACCGCGCCCACGCTCCACGGCACCTGTACGGCACGCATGGCCGCGATGATCGGCGAAGCGGAGATCGCGTAGCCGATTCGTATGCCCGGAATAGCGAAGGATTTGGTGAGTGAGCGGAGGATGATCAGATTGGCCAGGGCGAGGGTGTGTGCGGGGAAGGCATTTTGAACGAAGTCCACATACGCTTCGTCGAGCACAACGAGCGCATCGACGCGTTCTGCCTTCTCCACAATCCTTTCGAGCGCATCGCGCGGCAGATACTGTCCGGTGGGATTGTTCGGGTTGCAGAGGAAGAGGAGGTCAGCCGCTTGCAACGCGTCGATCAGCACCTCAGGACGGATTTGCCGCTCAGGCATCGCAATGTGCGTAATCTGAGCGCCCATGATGCGTGCCGCGGTCTCGTACTCGCCATAGGTGTGTTCCGGTATGAGCACGCGCCGCTTCGCGAAGGCGAGCGCAACGAGCTGGATGAGCTCAGAGACGCCAGCACCTGCCAATACTTCGTTCGGTGTGCGGCCATATTTGTCCGCGATGTTCTCACGCAGTGCGGTGCACTCAGTATCTGGATAGCGGTTTATCTCCCCTCCTGCCTCGTCAATCGCCGAGAAGACGAAGCTGGGCGGCCCGTAGGGGTTGAGGCAGACGCTGAAGTCGAGGAACTGCTTCGCTGCAGTTGCGACACGTTCGCCGCCGTGCTCACAGGTCCCGAGTCCCGTGACAGCCGTTCGCGGATTAACCACCGTGCGCAGCTCCTGATCGTTTCATGCAGTAACGTTGAGCCATTAGGTATAGTGCCCCCTTGTGCTTGAGTTACTCCTATGTGAAGATCACAGATGACGTCCATTAAATCCCTGATGCCGTTTCGTGGTTCAATCGAATACCGTAGGGTGCAGAGAGTTCGCGGCACGTCGCGCTCGGTGGCCTCGTGCACGCCGTGCAGGGCCGGTTCAGATGCCTCAGTGGAGCGCTTCGTGCACCTTGGCAGAGTCGGCGACTTGCTCGAAGCCTGTGGCCTTGCCGTTGCGGATGCGCCAGACGTGGGCGAAACGGGCACGGAACGACTTACCCGTGGCCTTGCTCTTCCCGCCGTACCACCCGAGAGCCACCACCGGGTCATCATTGACGATGAACTCGTCAGGCGCCACCGAAAACCCATCCCAGTCCGCGCCGAGCTTCCTGAACACCTTCTCGAGCACCGCGTCCGGACCGACGTAGGTACCGGCGGTCGGGAATCCTGCCTCCTCAGTCCACTTGATCTTCGGATCGAACATCCCGAGAGCCGTGGGCGCGTCACCCTTCGCCAAAGCATCATAGATCCCCCGGATGAGTTTGACGTTCAGGTCAGATCTTCCTTCCTTCGGGGACATTTTCCTATCTCACCGCCAGACGATTGGCAGCTCATCGTATCAACATTTCGCTTTTGGGTTGCAGTTGGCATCTACCTGATTGTTCCGAAGTGCCGCTTCCCGGTGCTCAGGTATTCCTCCATGAGGTTTATTCCTCATATTCCGAGCTCACGACGGTGCGGATATGCTCCGCGGTCTTCTCACCCACGTGCTCGACCTCCATCAACGCCTCCTTCGGAGCAGTCATCACCTTCTCGACCGTCTTGAAGTGGCGGAGCAGGTTGCGGGTGGTCACGATCCCGACGTTGGAGAGCGCGGAGATGAAATATTCCTGCTGCTCCTTCAGCGATGCGGCAGGCTTCTTGCCATGCGGCGTGATCTCTTTTTTGATCGGCTGCTGCTCTCGTTTCGCGATCACGTAAAGCAAGGACGCGGTATCAGCTTCGTCCCGTGTCTGAATGATCGGCACGGCGAGGTCAAGAGCGATGCTCGCCAGCACGGCGCGGACCACGTTGGGATGCACGTTCCGCTGCCCGTAGAGCGATTCGCCCTCGATCACGAGCACGGGCTTCTCATACTCCTTCCGCATCCGGAGGATTTGCTCGAGCAGGTTCCGCCGTTTATTGATCAGTGACTCCAGGAAATCGGTCGTGCTCTTCCGCTCGATACAGATCCGATCTGAGATTACATAATCGCCCACCCCGAGATTCTGTAATCGCAGCTCCACACCCGCGTGCTCGAGGAACCGAGCCACGCCCGATTTCGTCTCCCGCGGGTCGACGATGATGGTGAGGTGCTCGGTGTGCTCAAAGTCGGTGATCCTGCGCTGGTCCTCGTTCACTTTTGGCGCCACTTGTGCCGCATGCGTGACTGCTCCTCCCACCACCGCCTCAGTGGTGATGGCTTCGCCGTTCACGCTGCCCTCCTTCGCATCCAGCTCGAGCATACCCAGCTCTTTGATCCGCAGGTGCATCTCGCGTTCCTTGCTCTTACTGAGCCAGTAGTACGCTTCGTCCTTCGTCCCCTTGCCAATGAGCACGATCACCCTACCAACTTTCTTCCGCGCGGTCCGGCCCTTCCGCTGGATGGTCCGGATCGCGGAGGGTATCGGCTCGTAGAAGAGCACGAGATCGGTCGCGGGAATATCCAGCCCCTCCTCGGCGACCGAGGTGGCCACCAGGACGTTATACTCGCCCGCGCGGAATTTATTGAGGATCTCAACCTGCTCCTTCTGCTTCAGCCCCTTATCCTCATCCTTCGAAGCCTGACCGATGAATTTAACGGCCCGAATGTTCGCCTTTTCCGCGTGCTGTGCAAGCAGCGTGGCGATGATCATCTCCGCGGTGTCGCGATAGTTGGTGAAGACGATAATACGCGTTTCCGGCCGCGCGCGTACCTCCTCATGGAGTATCTCCAGCAATGCCTGGAGCTTGGGATGCTCGCCCTGGTACGCTGCGATCGCGCCCATGGTCGCGACGAAGCGCTCGTCCTTCAGTAACCGCTTTGCCGCTTTGCTGCCCTCCTTTGAGATCGCTTCGTTCCGCAAGCGCTCGAAGTACCGGTTGACCGCGAAGATCCCCTGCGTCTCGATGAGCTCGATCGCGTGCCTGATCTTCAGTACCTCCGCGAGCAGTGAGAGCGCCTTGTAGAGGTCTGGATGCTTCTCAGTCGCCAGCTGCGCGACGATGTTTTCCCGTAGGGCTAAGATCTCCGATTTAGAGATCTCCTTGGTCTTCGCGTTGATCAAGCCGAGCTGGCGGAGCGCGGTAAGGCGTTCTGCCAGGATCGCTTCAAGCGCGCGTTTCTGCTGCTTGATCGCTGCCGGAAGTTCAAGGGCACGCCATTCAATCTCCTTCTTGTAGACATAGGGAGCGACGTCGCGGTCGTATTCCGTCCTGCTCTCCACGCGCGCTACGCCGAGCGAGCTACAGATCTCCGCTATCTTCTCCTGCTCACTGCCCGGGGACGCGGTCATCCCAAGCACGAGCGGCTCCTTCGCCTGCGCGGCATACTTCTCCGCGATATAGACGTACGAGTAGTTCCCCACGGCGCGGTGGCATTCATCGAAGATCACGAGTGCCACGTCAGAGAGTGTTATGCGGTTGCTCAGCAGATCGTTCTCAATAATCTGCGGCGTGGAGACGATGATTCGAGCAGCGTCCCACAACTTCTCTCGTTTCTCCGCCAGGGTCGTGCCGGTTAGGGTCAGGATCAACGACGGCTCGAGGTTCATGACCTCTTTCAGGAATGCCGCGTGCTGCTCGACGAGCGGCCGCGTAGGCGCCATGAAGAGAACCTTGCCCTTCGGCAGACGGTTCAGGAGAACGAGGAGCGCGATGGTCGTCTTACCCAGCCCGGTCGGCAGGACGACCATCAGGGATTCCTGCAGTGCCGCATGGGCAATGGCGAGCTGATACGCCCGCCGCTCGACCTTGTTGGGCTTCAGGAGCGGATGAGCAAGAAAGGGTGAGGAACGAGAGGCCACAGGACTGTCCATATCGTATGTATATGGTCAGAGAACTAAATAAAGCTCTGTGGACGTGAGGCGATGACTAAACTTCGTCAATTCAACTTCAGAGATCTTCACTTCAGGAGCGCTTCAGGATGATGGTCAGATTGGACGCTTGCTCGAAGATGCGCTCATACTCGCCCCGTATCCGCGGCTTGAGCATATCCATGTCCCAGAGCCCGGGCATGAGCTCTGCCACCAGCTCGCCACCGCTGAAGATCCGGACCACCCCGTCGCGCTCAGAGACGGCCACGCCGATCGCCCGTGTCTCCCGTGAGATCGAAGCGGCAGCCATGTGCCGGCTGCCCAGTCCCAGGGGGAGGTCGATGGAGCGAGCGCTCGTATCAAGGTAGCGTGTCGCGGAAAGCACGTAGCCATCGCTGCTGATGACGAACGCGCCGTCCATCTTGGCCAGCTCCTTGATCGTGCCCTGGACGTTAGGATCTCGGAGGTTCTTCATCTGTTTCGGATACCGCTGGAGCGGGTCAAGGATCAGGGGCGTAGATCGTACCAACACTTCCTGCTCATCGCCCACCACGAATAAGGCACCGGCATCGTGCTGCCGCGCGAGATCCACCGCGATCTCGAGCACCAGTTCGAGCACATCTGCACCACCGTGCCACTCAGTCGAGCAAATGCTCCTGATTTTCTCGCTCAGCATGGCGTAATCACCCTCTCTTTTGAGTCTGTTACCCTCTCCTTTACGCCCGCAGGTTTATAAATAAAGCCGAGGAGCGCGAACG
>JADDYB010000241.1_pt1 | contig 16984 bp, 16 predicted proteins | sample 8641941 | NCBI WGS metagenome assembly JADDYB01 (sample SAMN16275377, study PRJNA637457) | freshwater sediment metagenome | isolation source: Lake Kineret sediment | place: Israel: Lake Kineret | collected 2013
ATCTCTATGCGCACTACACGGTCGAGAACGGCCTGCAGGCGATCGTCTTCGAGCGCGTGCCGCAGGCCCTGGAGCAGCTGCGCAACCGCGGCCTGAAGGTCGCCTGCGTGACCAACAAGCCGAAGGAATTCACGATTCCGCTGCTGGCGAAGATGGACCTCGCGCGGTACTTCGATGCGGTCGTCGCCGGCGACGAAGTGGCGGAGAAGAAGCCGCATCCGGCGCTGCTGCTCGAGGCCTGCCGGCGCATGCAACTGCGCCCCACCGAGGTGATGCTGATCGGCGACTCGGTCAACGACGCACAGGCGGCGCGCGCCGCCGGCTGCGGTTGCACGCTGGTCGAGACCGGCTACAACGAGGGCGAGAGCGTGGCCGCTCTCGCGGGCGCGCCGGGGCTCGATGCTATATTCGCCACGCTCGCCGAGGCGGTGCAGTGGGTTGTGCAGCAGCACCCGGCGCGAGCACAAGACGCCACGACGCAATGAGTCACCGCAACGTATCGATGCCCAACCGGGCGATCTGCAAGCCGCATGGCTGGCAGGCCCGGGGAGTCTGGTGCTGGCGACGCTAGAGCCGCCCCGCTGCCGCGCGCAGCGTCGATCGTTGACTCCCGCAGTTGAAGTTCGCGGCCGCCGGCCGCGAACGCCCCATCAGGTGACGCATGACCGAACTCGAATACAAGGCCCTGGCCGCGCAGGGCTATAACCGCATCCCGCTGATCGCGGAGAGCTTCGCCGACCTCGAGACTCCGCTGTCGCTGTACCTGAAGCTGGCGCGCGCGCAGGGCTCGGGCGCCAACTCCTTTCTGCTCGAGTCGGTGGTCGGCGGCGAGCGCTTCGGCCGCTATTCGTTCATTGGCCTGCCGGCGCGCACGGCGATCCGCGCATTCATCGGCGAGCCGGGCAGCCACCGGATCGAGGTGGTCACCGACGGCGCCGTCGTGCGCGAGGAGCGCGGCGATCCGCTCGCCTTCATCGAGAAACACTTCGCCCAGTTCAAGGTCGCGCTGCGGCCGGGCATGCCGCGCTTCTGCGGCGGGCTGGCCGGCTACTTCGGCTACGACACCGTGCGCCTGTTCGAGAAGAAGCTGGCGAAGACCAAGCCCGACGACCTCGGCCTGCCCGACATCCTGCTGCTGCAGACCGAGGAACTGGCGGTGATCGACAACCTGACCGGCCGCGCCTACGTCATCGTCTACGCCGACGCCCGACACCCCGAGGGCTACTCGCGCGCGCGCGAGCGGCTGCGCGAACTGCGCGCACGGCTGCACCGGCACATCGAGCCGCCGCACACGCGGGCCAGCGTGCGTCGCGCCGAGCGGCGCGACTTCGCCAAGGCCGACTTCCTGCGCGCGGTCGAGCGCACCAAGGAATACATCGCCGCCGGCGACGCGATGCAGGTGGTGGTCGGCCAGCGCATCAGCAAGCCTTACGCCGACGCACCGCTGTCGCTGTACCGCGCGCTGCGCACGCTCAACCCGTCGCCGTACATGTACTTCTACGATTTCGGCGACCACCAGGTGGTCGGCGCGTCGCCGGAGATCCTCGTGCGCAGCGAGGATCGCACGACCTCGCAGGGCACCGAGCGCATCGTCGCACTGCGGCCGATCGCCGGCACGCGGCCGCGCGGCGGCAATGTCGAGCAGGACGAGAAACTGGCCGCCGAACTGCTCGCCGACCCGAAGGAGCGCGCCGAGCACCTGATGCTGATCGACCTGGCGCGCAACGATGTCGGCCGCATCGCCGAGATCGGCAGCGTCAAGGTCACCGAGCAGATGGTGATCGAGCGTTATTCGCACGTGATGCACCTCGTCAGCCATGTCGAAGGCAAGCTGAAGGCCGGCCTGACCAACCTCGACGTGCTGCGCGCCACCTTCCCGGCCGGCACGCTCTCCGGCGCGCCGAAGGTGCGGGCGATGGAGATCATCGACGAACTTGAGCCGAGCAAGCGCGGCATCTACGGCGGCGCGGTCGGCTACTTGTCGTTTGCCGGCGACATGGACCTGGCCATCGCCATCCGCACCGGCGTGGTCAAGGACAACGTGCTGTACGTGCAGGCCGGCGCGGGCATCGTCGCCGACTCGGTGCCGGAGTCCGAATGGAAGGAAACCGAGGCGAAGGCGAGGGCGGTGCTGCGCGCCGCGGAGCAGGTCGAGGATGGCTTCGATGGCGACCTCTGATCTCGTCGACCTGCGCAGCGACACGGTGACCCGGCCGTCGGCCGGCATGCGCCGCGCCATGTTTGAGGCCGAGGTCGGCGACGACGTGTTCGGCGACGACCCGAGCGTCAACCGCTTGCAGGCGCTGCTGGCGGAATTGCTCGGCTTCGAGGCCGGCCTGTTCATGCCGAGCGGCACGCAGAGCAACCTCGCCGCGCTGATGGCGCACTGCCAGCGCGGCGACGAATACATCGTCGGTCAGAGCGCGCACACCTACAAGTACGAAGGCGGCGGCGCGGCCGTGCTCGGATCGATCCAGCCACAGCCGCTGGAAAACGAGCCCGACGGCTCGATCGCGCTTGAAAGAATCGCCGCTGCGATCAAGCCCGACGATCCGCACTTCGCGCGCACGCGACTGCTGGCGCTGGAGAACACCATCGGCGGCAAGGTGCTGCCGCTTCCGTACCAGCACGCCGCCACCGGACTTGCGCACGAGCGCGGCCTCGCCACGCATCTGGACGGCGCGCGCTTGTTCAACGCGGCCATTGCGCTCGGTGTGGCGCCGCGCGAGATCGCCGCCGGCTTCGATTCGGTGTCGGTGTGCCTGAGCAAGGGCCTCGGCGCGCCGGTCGGCAGCCTTCTGCTCGGTTCGCGCGAACTGATCGGCCGTGCGGTCCGCGCCCGCAAGATGCTCGGCGGCGGGCTGCGCCAGGCCGGGGTGCTCGCTGCCGCCGGCATCTTCGCGCTCGAGCACAACGTGTCGCGGCTGGCCGACGATCACGCGCACGCGCAACGGCTGGCCGACGGCCTGCGGTCGATCGGCGCGCTGAAGGTGGATGGCCCGCACACGAACATGCTGTTCGTGACCGTGCCGCCGGACCGGCTCGCGGCCCTCCAAAGCTTCCTGCGCAACCACGCAATCCTGATCCTGGCGCGCTCGGCGACCGTGCGACTGGTGACGCACCTGGACGTCGGCGCCGCCGGCATCGACCGGGCGACCGCGGCGTTTCACGAATTCTTTGCGCGGCATTGAGGAGTTGCCCATGCTGCTGATGCTCGATAACTACGATTCCTTCACCTACAACCTGGTGCAGTACTTCGGCGAACTGGGCGAGGCCGTAGCGGTATTCCGCAACGACGAGATCACCTGCGACGAGATTGCGCGGCTTGCGCCGGAGCGCATCTGCATTTCCCCGGGGCCGTGCTCGCCGACCGAGGCAGGGATCTCGCTCGAGGTGCTGAAGCGTTTCGGCGGCCAGGTGCCGATCCTCGGCGTGTGCCTCGGCCACCAGGCGATCGGCCATGCGTTCGGCGGCAAGGTGATCCGAGCCATGACGCTGATGCACGGCAAGACCGCGGCCATCGAACACTCGGGGGTCGGGGTGTTCGCCGGCCTGCCGAATCCCTTCACCGCCACCCGCTATCACTCGCTCGCGGTCGAGCGCGAGTCCCTGCCCTCGTGCCTCGAGATCACCGCCTGGACTGCCGACGGCGAGATCATGGGACTGCGGCACCGGACGATGGCGGTCGAAGGCGTGCAGTTCCACCCGGAGTCGATCGCCTCGGAGTACGGCCACGAGTTGCTGAAGAACTTCCTGACGCAGGAGCGGCGATGAGGCGCATGTGGTCCGGACTTGTCGTGCTGTGCGTCGCCGCACTCGCGCCGGGCCATGGATCGGCCGGCACGCTCGAGGAGTGTTATCAACGCACGCAGACGCGCCTCGAGGTCACCCCCTGCTTGAACGCGGCAAAGAAGGCGGCAACCGACGCGATGCTGGAGCAGTTCCTTGCGGTCGAGCAGTCGCTCGCCGAACTGGAAAAGGTCACCGGCCGCGGCGGCAAGGTCGCGGCGCTGAAACAGTCGCAGCGCGATTTCGAGCGCTACCTGCAGTCGCATTGCCAGGTCGTGCTGCGCTCGTACGACAGCGGCACGGGGGCGGCGCAGGCGCAGCTTGCCTGCGAAGCCGATCTGCTGCGCCAGCGTGCGGCGCTCCTGACGCTGCTGGCGCCGTCGCAGAACGAAGCAAAGACGAAGGAGTAAGGATGTCGATCACCCCGACCGAGGCGCTGGTGCGCTGCATCGAGCACCGCGAGATCTTCCACGACGAGATGCTGTCGCTGTGGCGCAGGCTGATGAGCGGCGAGCTCACGCCGGTGCAGATCGCCGGCCTGATCATGGGCCTGCGCGTGAAGAAGGAGACGATCGGCGAGATCGCCGCGGCGGCGCAGATCATGCGCGAGTTCGCCACCAAGGTGCCGGTGGCCGACCAGAGCAAGCTGGTCGACATCGTCGGCACCGGCGGCGACTCGTCGCACACCTTCAACATCTCGACCGCGTCGATGTTCGTCGCCGCCGCGGCCGGCGCGCGAGTGGCCAAGCACGGCGGCCGCTCGGTATCGTCGAGCTCGGGCGCGGCCGACGTGCTGGAGGCCTTCGGCGCCAACATCAACCTCGGCCCCGAGAAGGTGGCGCAGTGCCTGGCCGAGACCGGCATCGGCTTCATGTTCGCGCCCCACCACCACGCGGCGATGAAGCACGCCGCGCCGGTGCGCAAGGAGCTCGGCGTGCGCACGATCTTCAACATCCTCGGACCCTTGACCAACCCGGCTGGCGCGCCGAACCAGCTGCTCGGCGTGTTCCACCCCGATCTGGTCGGCATCCAGGTGCGCGTGCTGGAACGGCTGGGCAGCCGGCACGTGCTGGTCGTCTACGGCAAGGACGGCATGGACGAGGTCTCGCTCGGCGCGGCGACGATGGTCGGCGAGCTTAAGAACGGCGAGGTGCGCGAGTACGAGATCCACCCGGAGGACTTCGGCCTGTCGATGGTGTCGAACCGCGGACTGAAGGTGAGCAACGCCGCCGAGTCGCGGGCGATGGTGCTGGAGGCTCTGGAGAACACGCCGGGCACGCCGCGCGAGATCGTCGTGCTCAACGCCGGCGTGGCGCTGTACGCCGCCGACGTGGCCGGCTCGATCGACGACGGCATCCGCATGGCGCGCGAGGCGATCGCCAGCGGCGCGGCGAAGAGCAAGCTCGATGCGTTCGTCGCCACGACGCGCAGGCTCGCTGCCTGAGCCGGGCGGCAGCGAGCGCCGGCTCGCAGGCGAGATGCGGCCTGACACAATTCGGCCATGAGCGACATCCTGCAGAAGATCCTCGCCGTCAAGCACGAGGAGATCGCCGCTGCCCAGGCGATCGAGTCGCTGGCCTCGCTGCGCGCGCGAGCGGCTGAGCGCCGCGACCTGCGCGATTTCGAGGGCGCGCTGCGCGCCCGCGTCGGCGCCGGCCGCGCGGCGGTGATCGCCGAGGTCAAGAAGGCCTCGCCGTCGAAGGGTGTGCTGCGCGCGGAGTTCGACCCGGCGGCGATCGGCGCCAGCTATGCGCGCGGTGGGGCGGCGTGCCTGTCGGTGCTGACCGACGTGCAGTTCTTCCAGGGCGCGCCCGAGTACCTGGACGACGCGCGCCGTGCCAGCGGCCTGCCGGCGCTGCGCAAGGACTTCATCGTCGACGAATACCAGGTCGCGCAGGCGCGCGCCTGGGGCGCCGACTGCATCCTGCTGATCGTCGCCGCGCTTGCCGCCGCGCAGCTCGCCGAACTGGAGGCGGCGGCGCGCGAGCTCGGCATGGCAGTGCTGGTCGAAGTGCACGACGCCAGGGAACTCGACGCCGCACTGGCGATGAAGACGCGGCTCATCGGCATCAACAACCGCAACCTGCGCACCTTCGAGGTTTCGCTGCAGACGACGCTCGACCTGCTGCCGCGCATCGACAGCAGCCGGCTGGTGATCACCGAAAGCGGCATCCTTTCCCCGGCCGACGTGGCGACAATGCGCGCCGCCGGCGTGCACGCCTTCCTGGTCGGCGAAGCGTTCATGCGCGCCGCCGACCCCGGCGCGGAACTGGCGCGGCTGTTCGGCTGAAGCGTCGGCGTCATTGCCTGGCCGTGCTCGGCAGCCAGACTGCCGCGGCCAGTGTCACCACGGCGATGCAGGCCATCGCCACCAGCAGGAAGTCGAAGCCGGAGCTCTTCACCACCGGGCCGAGCAGGTACACGGCGAGCGAACTGATCGAAAACGAGATCGCCAGCCGCGCGCCGGCCACCTGCGAGCGGATGCGATCGTCGACGAAGCGCACGATGATCGCGTCGATGAACGGGATCGCGCCGAACACCACGCCCATGAACAGCACGATCAGGACGAAGAACAACCAGCCGTGCGCCTGCGAGGCGAGCAGGAACAGCGGCACCTGCAGCGCGACGATGGAAAGCAGCAGCCGCTTGATCGGCACGCGGTCGATCAGCGTGCCCACCAGCAGCTGCGCCAGCGAGGCGATCGAATAGACGAGCGCCAGCAGCAGGCCGAGTGCGGCGGGGTCGGTGACCACCGCTGCCATGCGCTCGCGCAGCAGCTCGGTGTTGCCGTTGGTGGTGAAGTTGAACAGCAGCGCGCTGGTGGTCGCGACCACGGTGATCACGGCAACCACGCGCACCAGCACGGCCGGCGGCAGGGTGCTCGCGGCGGCCTTGCGCTTGGTCGGCGGCTCGCCCTCGGCCGGCGACAGGCGCGCGAACAGCGCGCCGCAGCCGATCGAAACCAATGCCGGCACGGCGAACGCAGTCCGCCAGCCGAGGTACTTGACGATCAGCCCGGTGACGAGCGCGGCGAGCGCGATGCCGAGGTTGCCGGCCAGGCCGTTGATGCCGATCGTGCGGCCGGGCCGCTTGGCGTCGCGCAGCAGCATCGGGATGCCGACCGGGTGATAAATGGACGAGAACACGCCCATCAGCGTCAGCGCAATGGCGATCTGCCACGGTCCGCTGGCCATGGCGACGAGCAGCAGCGAGGCACCCAGGCCGTAGAAGAACGTCAGCATCATCGGCCGCCGGCCCCAGGTGTCGCCGAGCCGGCCCGCCGGCAGCGAGCCGAAGCCGAAGGCGAAGAAGGCGCCGGTGGCGTACGGCATCAGGTCTTCCCAGCGCGAGAAGCCGAAGTCGACCGCAATGCTGGAGACGGCGGTGGCGAAGATCAGCAGCACCCAGTGATCGATGGCGTGCGCGACGTTGAGCAGCAGTTCCCAGGCCGCGCGTCGTTCGCGGACTTCGGCCGGGGCGGCGGTGGAGACGCTCATGGTTACGGGTGCAGGCCAGGGGCAGCGCTCAGTGTATAGAGCGGGCGCTGCCCCGGTATCGTTGCGGCACCCGCGAGGGCGCATAGAAGACCTGTCCATGCTGCAACTGCCGCTCAGTGCCCACACAGACGCGTTGCCCGACGATTGGCGCCCGCTGGCGGAGCGTTTCGTCGCTTCGCCGCAAGGCACAGCGCTGCAGTCGTTTCTCGCGCAGCGTGCTGCCGCCGGTGCAACGATCTATCCGCCGCGCCCGCTGCACGCGCTCGAACTGACGCCACTGGCCGGCGTTCGTGCCGTGATCCTTGGCCAGGATCCGTACCACGGTCCCGGCCAGGCGCATGGGCTGGCATTCTCGGTGCCCGACGGCGTGCGCCCGCCGCCGAGCCTGCGCAGCATCTTTCTCGAGCTGCGCCAGGACCTCGGCTGCGCGATCCCGGCCTCCGGCAACCTGGAGCGCTGGGCGCGGCAGGGCGTGCTGCTTCTGAATGCGGTGCTGACCGTGGAAGATGGCCTGCCGGCGAGCCATGCCGGCAAGGGCTGGGAAGTGTTCACCGACTCAATGATCGATGCGCTGGCGAACGACGCACAGCCGAAGGTGTTCCTGCTGTGGGGGGCTCACGCGCAGGCCAAGCAGCAGACGATTGCTGCAGCCGGCAGTGGCCATTGCGTACTGACCGCCAACCATCCGAGCCCGCTGTCGGCGCGACGAGCGCCACAGCCATTTCTCGGCTGCCGGCATTTCTCGCAGGCCAACGCGTTTCTCGCCGCCCGCGGACGCGGCGCCGTCGACTGGTGCGACGGCGCATAGCGAAGAGCGCCGCGGCAGCTGCGCGGCGAGGCGTCCGAGCCGCTAACGCGCTGACGATGCGCGCCTGCCGGCATCCACCGGTGCAAAGCGGAACGGCGCCGCGAGCGCCTTGATGACTGGCCCGTCGCGGCCATACAGGTCGGGCCGGAACTGAAGCTCGCCCGAGGCGGTGCTGGCGGTGAAGTAAAGCAGCATCACCGGCACCATCCGGCGCACCGGCACAGTCTGCGTCTTGCCGGCGGCGATTGCTTCTGCCAATTGCGCCTTGGTCCAGCGCTGCGGGTCGTCGAGCAGCAGCACGGCCAGCTCGAGCGGTTTGTCGATGCGGATGCAGCCCGAACTGAAGGCGCGCACGGCCTTGTCGAACAGCGCGCGCGACGGTGTGTCGTGCAGGTACACCGAGTGCTCGTTGGGGAACATGAACTTGATGCCGCCGAGCGGGTTGTCCTGCCCCGGCGCCTGCACGATCTGGTACGGAAGGCTGCGTGGGTGGCTTCGGTAGCGCTGCCAGTCGATCGACGCCGGATCGACAGCCCGGCCGGCGTGGTCGAGCACGCGCATGTGGTGCCGCCCCAGGTAGCCGGGATCGCGGATCACCTTCGGCAGCACGTCCTCGCGCAGGATGGTCGGCGGCACGTTCCACTCGGGGTTGAGCACCAGGTACTTCATCGGCGCGCGGAACTCCGGCGTGGTGCGGAACGGCCGGCCGACGACCACACGTGCCTGCCAGGCGACGGTGTCGTTCAGCCACAACTGGGCGCTGAAGCCGGCGATGTCGACCAGCAGGTAGTCGCCGGCCAGTTCGCGTGCCACCCAGCGCAGCCGTTCGAGGTTGGCGCGCACCTGCGCGATGCGTTCGGCCGCGGTGACGTTCAGCGCCGCCAAGGTGGCACGGCCTGCCACGCCGTCCGCCTCCAGGCCGTGCCGTGCCTGGAAGCGCCGCAGCGCGGCATCCAGCTCGTCGTCGAACAGCGCGTCGCCTGCACCTGCGGCCAGGTCTCCGCTCGCGCGCAGGCGGTTGCGCAGTTGCTGCACGCGCGGGCCGGTCGATCCGCGTTCGAGTTTCGGGCCATCGCCGACACGCGGCCAGCCGCCACGCCCCTCGATCTCGCGCAGCCGCGCCAGCGCGCCGCGCAGGTCGCGGTACTGCGCCAGTCGAGGCGCCAGCCCTTCGAGCGACGCCGCGGGGTCGGGCGCGGCTAGCAGGTTGGCCAGTGCGCTGGCCGGATCGGCGCCGTCGAGCGAGCGGGCAAAGTTCCAGCCGAGCTGCAGGGTGCGCGGATCGGCCTTGCCGAAATACAGGTGGTAGGCGAACCGCAGGTAGGCGTCGGTCAGCAGCAGCTCGCGCTCGGCCAGTGCCCGGTCGCGGTCGGTGACGCCTGCACCCGCGGCGGGTGCTGTCGCGAGCAGCTCCGCGTGGTAGTCACGCGGCTCGAGCCCATGCGTGGTGCTCGCCTCGATTGCCGCCAGCAGCGCGTTCACGCGCGGCGGATCGGTCCACAGCGGCACGAAGCCGCGCTTCTCGTAGAGCGAAGCGATCAGCGCTCGCGCGGACGCGGAGCCGGCGCCGATCCGCGCATCGCCGGTGGTGCGCAGTGTCTCGATTCGGTGGCGCAGCGCCTCGTCCAGCGGGTCGCCGGCGGCAGCGTTGCCCACGGCGCTGATGCCGAGCAGAAGCCACGCCAGCCAGTTGCGCGGCACCGTCCGCAGTCGCGATCGAAGGACCGGGTCGTAGCGGTAACCACGTACCTCATTAGGGTGCTCAGCCGAGGGCTGTGCGCCGCAGCACCGCTGTACTATCGGCCGCTTCGGTGAGCGGGTTATCGGGTCGATCCACATGCAATTCGGTTCTGAGTGCCAAGACACTGCGCGGCGCGGCGTGTTGCGCGTTTTCGGTTGGGCGGCACTGTCGCTCGCGCTGCCCTTTGCGCCCGCTGCTTGGGCCGCAACGCCAAGGTCGATTTCCTTGTATCACACGCACACTGGCGAGAAGCTGAACCTCGTCTATTTCGAGGGCGGTGAGTACGTGCCCGACGCGCTCGCCTCGCTGAACAACATGCTGCGCGACTTCCGAACGGGGGAAGCGTGCGATTTCGACCCTGGGCTGTTCGACCAGCTCCATGCCCTCAACCTGGCCTGCGGTGGGGGGACATACGAGGTGGTTTCGGCCTTTCGGTCGGCGCAGACCAACAAGATGCTGCGCCAGCAGAGCCAGCGGGTGGCTAAGGACAGCCTGCACGTGCATGGCCGGGCCATCGACGTTCGCCTTTCCGGACGCGACACGCGGCGCTTGCGCGACGCGGCGCTGGCGCTGAAGCAGGGTGGAGTCGGCTTCTACCCGCGTTCGAACTTCGTGCACCTCGACACCGGGGCCGTGCGCTCCTGGTAGTGGCGGCGCGTGGCCGGCTGCGCCCAGCGGCGCGACGCCCGGCGACCGATCAGTTCAGTGGGTGATCGACACCAGCACGCTGCATGGTGCGTGTTCGATCAGCACCGGTGAGGTGGAGCCGCGCCACCAGCGCGCGGCCCAGCTGTCGAGGTGCTTGTGGCCGATCACGATCAGGTCGGCACCGATCTTCCTGGCGTAGGCGGTGATCTCGGTGACCGGTTCGCCGACCACCACGTCACCGCGGGCCGGGTAACCGGAGCTTGACAGCCGGTGCAGACCGTCGTCGAGGATGCCCTGGAAGCGGTGCCTTTCCTCTTCCTCGCTCTCGTTGATGTACAGGCCGCCCTCGAGGCCGGCATAGGTCGTCGCCAGCCGCGGCATCACCGCCACCAGGTGCAGCTCGGCGTGACTCCACTGCGCGATGTCGAGCGAATCGAGCAGTGCCTTCTGCCCGGACTCCGATCCGTCGTAGGCCAGCAGGATGCGCTTGTACATGGGGCCCTCCAGGGTCTGCGATTGTTCGATCGGCGTGTCGCGAACTCGCCCGCCGGCGGTTATTGTGGCGCCGATTGACGGCGCGTTCGTGACTGGTCCGGTGCCATCCGTGCAATTCCTCGGACACGCATCACAGACCCTTGACCATAGCGAGGATGGCGCGGAAGTGCGGATCGACGCCGCTGCCTGCCCACTCGAAAAGCACCGTCTCGGTGCCGGCAAGCACGCAGCCGGCCTGTTCCATCCGCCGCAGCGCCAGTTCGCGGTCGAGCTGCCGTGCCTGGCGCGAGCCGACGGCATCGGCGACGACGATCACCTCAAAGCCATGCTCACGCAGCCCGAGCGCGGTCTGCATCACGCACACGTGCGCCTCCATGCCGCTGACGATGATCTTCGTTCGGCCGGTGTGTCGAACGCGGTCGACGAACTGAGGATGATCGGCGGCGCCGAAGCAGGTCTTCTCGAAGATCTCGCCGGCGGCGAAGCGGCTGCGCATCGGCTCGATCACCGGCCCGATCTGGCCCCGGCAGTGCTCCGTCAGCAGCTTCGGGATGCCGAATGAGGCCGCGGCGCCCAGCAGCGCGTCGGTGCGGCGGATCAGTTGCTCGTGGCCGGCGACGTGCGGCGCCAGCCTGCTCTGGATGTCGACCACCAGCAGCAGCGAGTTGTCGCGATCGGCACGCATGGGCGCTCTACTTGGCCAGGCTGTCGGCGTTGGCTGGGGCAGGCGTCGCCGCCCGGGGCGGCCCGGGCAGCTTCGGCAGCGGCACCGCCTGCGTGGCCGGCAGCTCGGTCATCTGGCAGCCGGCCACACAGCAGCGTCCCGGCTGGCGGTTGCGCGTGATCTTGCGCGTGGCGTCGGCCAGCACGCCGCGGTCGAGCAGGCGCTCGACGAGATCGACCTTGTTGCCGATCGGGTAGTTGCGGAAGATCTCCGTCTTCAGCGCGTCGGGCGAGCCGCCCCCGTGCAGGCTGATCACCGAATACCAGCCGGCCTGGTAGGAGGCGGTCAGGTCCTCGATGAACCGCGCCACCTCGATCCGCTTCTCGTAGGGAATGTCGCTGCGCGCGGTCAGCACCTCGGACAGCCGGCCGGCAGTGGCCGGGTTGTGATCCTCGTCGGGCCCGGGCAGCGCGACGATCAGCCCGCCCGAGACATGGTGCGCGAGCCGGTGCATGTCGTAGATCTGGGTGGCCAGCAGCAGCTTGCCGATGTTGGCGAACACCGCCTCGGGCGTGATGTTGCCGGCGGCATTGGTCTCGCCATAGACCGAAGCGGCCACGCCGCAGGCGAAGAAACCCTCGACGATCTTGATCAGTTCGACCATCGAATCGCGCAGGTTGTAGTGGCTGTCGAGGTCAAGCCCGTTGGCTTCAGTCACCAAGGCGCCGGCGCCGATCAGCAGGTCACCGAAGCCGGCGCGCGCGCCGATGCAGGCGTGCCGGTGCTGGCTGGTGTAGTTGGTGAGCATCGGCGCCACCTCGGCCCATTCGCCGGCGAGGAATACCCGCTCCCAGGGCACCTCGACGCGGTCGAACAGGCACACGCCGGTCGACTGCCCGAACCTCGCGCTGAAGGTGGCGGCTGCTTCACCGGGGCGTCCGGCGGGCCGGGCGACGATGGTGAGGCCCTTGGCGTCGATCGGCACCGCGCAGGCCACCGCGAACGGCGCGTCGTCTCCGGTCATGGCGCGGCCGGGCAGCACCAGCAGTTCGTGCATGTACGGCGCGCCGGTGACGATCGCCTTGGCGCCGGAGATCACGATGCCGCGCGCGTTGCGCCCGACAATGTGCAGGTAGCTGTCGGGATTCGGCTGCCGGCCCGGGCGCAGGGAACGGTCGCCCTTGGCGTCGGTCATCGCCACGCCGAGCGTCAGGTCGTTGCCGTAGACGTGCTCGAGATAGCTCTTCAGCCGCCCGTGATAACCGGTGCCGTGCTCGGCATCGATGCGATGGGTGCCGAAGTGCAGCGCATTGAGCGCATCGCCGCCGAGGTAACGTTGCGCGCAGCCGGTTTCCTGGCACACGCGCCGCACTGCTTCCAGCTTGTTCAGCAGGTCCGCCGTGCTGTGGGTCAGCGCGATCATCCGGTTCACCGGAGACTCGAATCCGGCCACGCGGGCCTGCATCACCGGCTCCAGGTCGGCGGCGAGCGCCATCTCGTAGGTCTTCGCCACCGCCGCCACGCCCGGCGCCAGTTGCGGCGCGTCGGCCACCGAGCCGATGCGCTCGCCGTCGACGAACACGGTGGGCTGCAGCCGTCGCAGCGATTCGCGGTAGGCCTCGGCGGACATCAGCATGGCGGGCTTCGGGCAGTGAATGGATCAAGGCGCAGCCGGCGTGCGACTCGCCGGAGCGGGCAAATGTAGCGCCGCGTGGACGCGAAGTGCACTGCCGCAGCCGCGTCGATGCGCTACGTGATGGGCATATCGACGTCGAACAGGCAGCCGGGGTCGTCGACTTCGATCAGCAGCGGCGGATGGGCGGCGAGGACGCTGCGCGCCCCTGCATCGCCGGCCAGGGCGAGCAGTTCGCCCCGGCAGGCGCGGCCGAATCCCACGGGATGGCCACGCTGACCGCGATGCACTGGCGCGGCCGCCTCATGGCCGCCGGCGATTGCGTCGCGGACCGCGGCGATCGTCGCCGGCGACACCGCCGGCATGTCGGCCAGCGCGATCACCCAACCTGCCGCGTCGCTGCGCGCGCGCACGCCGCAGGCGAGCGAGTGGCCCATGCCGCCGCCCGCGTCGGGGCAGATGACCAGTTGCGCACCTTCGGCGGCGAGCCGTTGATGCAGCTGCTGCTGCGTCGCGCTGTCGGCGGGGCGCACCACCGCGACCACGTCGGCAAGGGCTGCGCGCAGGTTGCGCAGTGCAGCGACCGCGATTGGGGCGCCGGCATGCAGGCCGCTCGGTGCGGTGTCGAGCAATTTCAGACGTGCGCCGCTTGGGTCGTAGCGGCGGCCGATGCCGGCTGCCAGCAGCACGCCGGCGATCGGGTGTGCAGCCTGCATGTCCGGCGGCGTGCTGGCACCAGGGTCACGCTTCAGGCGACCGAGGCGCGAGACTCCCTACTTGCCGTAGAAGCGGCCGCAGCTTCCGGCCATTTCCGCCCATGGCGCGGGCGCCAGCGCGCCCTGGACGTTGCCGGCGATCTCCACGTCGGCGACTCCGCTTGCGCGCAGCGAGCCGATGATGGTGCTGCCGCGCACGTTGCCCGTGAAGTGCTGTGTCACGCCCCTAGCGTCCGCGAAGGCGAAGCGGATGTTGTCGCCCTGCAGCGATGCGCCTATGAGCGGCTGCTTCCTGCCGCCGCTTGTGACCTCGCCGCCGATCTTCTGGAAGCTCTGGTTAAGCGAGATGCTCAAGTCGACGCTGCCGCTGCCGTTGCGGAAGTTCCAGGTGCCGCCGACCCGCGCCGGCACGATCCACAGGTAGGCGTTGCGGTACTCGATGTCGAACGACTCGTCGGCTTCCCACTCGCCCATGGTGAAGGCATGCGAGGTGACGCGCGTGCCGGGCGTCATCGCCAGCAGCCGATGGCGGATGCACAGGTTCAGCTCGGGCAGCAGGTACATGGTGACGACGGTGGCCTTGCTGAAGTCCTCCTTGAAGATGTCGCCCTGGATGATCTTCACCTTGTCGGCCACGCCCTCGGCCTGCACGAAGCACTGCGCCAGCCTGGCCATGTCGGGGTTGTATTCGATGCCGAGCGCCGTGGCACCGAACTTCTTGCCGGCGGCGATGGCGATCTTGCCGTCGCCGGCGCCCAGATCGACCACGTAGTCCTTCGGCGTGACCTTGGCCATGGTCAGCATCCGGTTGACCAGTTCGTCGGGGGTCGGCACCCAGATGACGTCCTTGCCGGCCTGGCCGACCTGCGGCTTGTAGTCGCGCTCGCACTCGGCGCGGGTCTTCGCTTCGGTGGTTGCGCTCAATGCGAGCAACGAGACCGCGGCAGCGACGATCAGTGGTTGAGCGAAACGCATCGGCTTGGTTCTCCCTTGAGCTTACAGTTCCACAATCGGCGAAGTCTGGCACGGGTGCCGGCGAACTCACCCCCGCTTTGCAAAGCGCGCGATCAGCCAAGCGATCAGACCGGCGATCATCAGGTAGGCGCCCCATTGCAGCGCATTGCGCGAATGGGCGTAGGTCAGGCTCGAATAGAGCAGGTAGCCGCAGGTGCAGACGAACACCAGCGGCAGGATCGGGTAACCGGGCACCTTGAAGGGCCGCTGCCGGTACGGGTCGCGAAAGCGGAGCACGAACAGCGCAATCCCGGTGAGCAGGAAGAAGAACCAGAACACCGGCGCCGTGAACTCGACCATCGTCTGCACGCCGGCCTTCTCGATCGTCCCCAGGCCGATGAGCGCCAGCGCGATCGCCGCCTGTACCAGGAAGGCGCGCACGGGCGCGTCGCGGCGGCCGTCCCAGCGGCTCATGAAGGAGACGATCGGCCAGTCGCGGCCGAGCGAGTAGTTCGTGCGGGCGCCGACCAGCATCGTCGCGTTGATCGAGGTCAGCGTCGTCAGTGCGACGACGATGCCGATCAGCACGCCGCCCGCGGGGCCGAGGCCGGCGGTCATCACGTCGGCGCCGACCGCCTTGCTCTTTGCCAGGCCGTCGAAACCGAGGCCGTAGAGCATCGCCAGCACGACCAGCAGGTAGATCGCGGTGATCAGCAGCAGCGCGCCGACCAGTGCCTTCATGATGGCCCGGTTGCCACCCTTGACCTCGGCCGAGATGTACGCCGCTTCGTTCCAGCCGCCGAAGGTCAGCAGCACGAACACCATGGCCAGGCCGAAGGCCGCAGGCAGCCCAGCGGCCGGTGGCCCGTCCGCCGGCGTCGGTGCCCGGCCGCCCAGGTAGGCGGCGGCACCGGCGATGGCAACCAGCACCAGGCCGGCAATCAGCAGCAGCGTCAGCACGTTCTGCGTTCGCGAAGACTCGCGCAGGCCGATGATGTTCACCGCCGTCAGCACGACCACGGTGAGCACCGCGTAGATCGTCGAGGAATGGCTGCCGAGCGAGAGCACGCGGCTCATGTAGTCGCCGAAGATGAAGGCGAGCATGGCGATCGAGCCGGTAGTGATCACCGTAACCCGGGCCCAGGCAAAGAAGAACGACAGGTCGCGGCCGTAGGCGCGGGTCAGGAAATGGTAATCGCCGCCGGCGCTCGGGTAAGCCGTGGCCAGTTCCGCGTAGACCAGCGCACCGACCAGCGACAGCACGCCGCCGGCCAGCCACGCCACCAGCATCCATTGCACCGACCCGGTGACGCCGGCCACCAGCGGCGGCATCGAGAAGATGCCGCCGCCGATCACGATGCCGGTGATGATCATCACCGCGTCGAAGACCGACAGCGCCGGCCGGGGCGCGTCTTCGGCGGTGGTCGCCGTGTGGGTGGTCGCAGAAGTCATCGCAGGCTTCCTCGTCGATCAAGAAAAAGCCCCGCGATAAGCGGGGCTCGGCACTGAAGCGTGGCGGCTAGCTGCGCTTGCCGCTGACCTTGATCTCCGCGGTGCCGGGGCCGCGCAGCGTACCGGTGATCTCGTTGCCGCGCACTGTGCCGCTCAGGGTGCGCGTCTGCCCCTTCTCGTCGTTGAAGGCGAACTTGATCTCCTCGCCACGCAGGGAGCCGCCGACCAGCGGGTTCTTGTTGCCGCCCATGGTGGCGTCGCCGCTGAGGCGCTGGAACTTCTGCGTCATCGCGACATTGAAGGTCGTCTTGCCGCCGTCCTCGCGGAAGGTCCAGTTGCCCTCGACCTTGGCCGGCACGATCCACAGGTAGGCGGTCCGGTACTCGATCTCGGCGGTCTCGTCGGCCTCCCAGTCGCCCATGTTGAACTGGTGCGAGGTGACGCGCGTGCCGGGCTTCATGGCGAGGATGGTCGGCCGCAGGCGCATGTTCAGCTCGGGCAGCAGGTACATGGTGACGACGGTGGCCTTGCTGAAGTCCTCCTTGAAGATGTCGCCCTGGATGATCTTCACCTTGTCGGCCACGCCC
>JADDYB010000242.1_pt1 | contig 16971 bp, 10 predicted proteins | sample 8641941 | NCBI WGS metagenome assembly JADDYB01 (sample SAMN16275377, study PRJNA637457) | freshwater sediment metagenome | isolation source: Lake Kineret sediment | place: Israel: Lake Kineret | collected 2013
AACGCAGGGCAGCTTCAGCAAGTCAAGCTCCTTCAGCAACCCCGGGTGTTCCCCCAACAGCAACGCTGCCTCAACCAACCACCACTCCTGTAAATCCTTCTTCACCGGGAAGAGGAATCAAGGGAGCTCCGCAGGGTTTGGGAGACACGTCATCACAAGTTGATACATTTAATAACAGAGCGCCCGGCTCGATGATCAGAAGGTAAAGAATCCGATTCCGTTAAGAATGGTTTTTTAATTTATTCCCATTGCATCCTTTGTGTAATTTTTGACGGGAAGTGCAATTCAAACTCAGGGGAGATCACCTCTATCCCCCCGGGCTGCTGATACAAAACCCTGAAGTAAAGAAGATCTGCGAATCCTGGAGCAAAGAGATAGCGCCCCTCGCGGGGGACGAATTTATACGGGAAATAGAATTCATTTTTTCTTCTCACCATAACAATATATGGGCCTTCTCCTGGACCGAATTCCCAATAGAACGCATATCCATTGGTACTGACATAAAGCGAAAGCGGTCCTTTTTGGAAATCTTTACTATAGAAAGATAAATTACTGGTGAATACTTCATGCAGAGGGTCAATATTTTCTTCTATTGAGTTCAGCGCCTCCTGAATCATTCCGGGAGGATTGTACTTCATATAATTCGGAAATAGTATTTTTGTTTTAACGTCTAACCCTTCAAATAATTGGAACATCTTCTTAACTCCATCAAAGTACCAGTTAAGGTCACATATTTCAGGGGCATGCGAAATAATAAATGGTTTGTCTCTATTCTGAATGAGAGCAACCACATCTGCCATCGTCTGATCCCTGTATTGCTTGTAAGTGTTTATCACTTCGATTGATTTATTGGTCCAAATAAAGAATGTACCGAGGATCATCAAGACCACAGGCACCCTATAAATCATTTTTTTCTCAGAGAGGTAGTCCCACCCGATTGCAACAAGGATAATGATGAATGTCGTGAGATGAAAGAGATATCGGAATGAAATGGTTTGGATACTTAAGGTGGCGATCGGAATAAGAATAACGATGTATGATGCAAGAATACCAACCCACAGGACATACTTTTTCTTAATCATTAAAAGAATAATAAACGTCACAAACAAGAGAAGAGATATAGACCAAAATTGTCCGAAAAGCATTTTTGGTAATGCCTGCGAAAGCATGATTACATTGTGCGCAATTTCCCCTAATGAAAAGACCGAAGCAGGATACCCTCCAACATTCCCTCCCAGCATATACAATCGATAAGGTATATATAAAAATAATCCTATCCAAAGAGGCAGTGTTTTGAAAAACCTCTTACGGATATCCCCGCTTGTTAACAGAAAAGCTACTGCCGGCAAAGGCACATAGACTTCCTTATACAGCGAAGCGATAAAATATGGGGAAGCGACCAAAAAAAAGTTGAGACTATTACTACTGTCATCCCTTCTCTGCATGAAATGGAGGGATAACAGAGCCCAAAACATGCCCTCAAGATAATGCCTCGTACTGAGCCAGCTTGTTATTTCCACAGTTGCAGGGCATAGGATGAAAAACATTACTCCACAGATAGCAACGACTTTCGATGAATAATTCCTGAGGAGAATATAGAGCATACAAGAGGTTGAGAAAAGTGAGATGAAACTGTGAATATTGTAACCAAGCGGGTTGCCTTTAAAAAAATACGAATCTATTTTGAATGTGAGGGCAAGGAAAGGAGTAAAATTGGCGGGGCTCAAATACATATAGGTCAGAGGATCAAAAAATATTTTTAGCAATGAGTTCTTCGCAGAAAACCAGATATACTGAGGGTCATCGATGATAAAGCCGGCCTTTCTCAGGGGCCAGAGGAAAACGATTATCGTAAACCCAAACAAATAATATGGATAAAGAGCTAAAATCCTATGTGCCTTCTTACCCATGATGTCTCGGGTAATGAGCGCATTTACCCTGCTGCAAAACCTGCCTCTGCTCTGTACTGGTAGGAACCATTCCCAGGTATGAATATTTTGATTTCAGGAGAAACCACCTCCGTGCCGTCAGGAAGTCTGTAAAGGATGCGGATGTAAATATTTTCATTGTCTGCAAAACCTTTGGCGAAAAAGTGCCTTCCGCTCCTTTTAACCGGTGGATACAGATAATACAATTCGTTCTCCTTTCTCAGGAGCAGATGGTAGAAAGTAACCCTTTCAGGGCCCAAACTCCAGCTGGCAACCCGGCCGTTCCAGGTGATTTCAATATCCAGAGGACCTGTGCGCATCGCCTTCTGTGCTTCAAGATACGAAGTTCCGCCGGTTCCCTTCACAGACTCTATCACATCCCGATCATGGTATTTCAGTGCATCTTCATAGAATACGCCCGTTACGATTTGCCTCCCATAAAACCTGCCGTATAATCTGCTGAGGCCGTCATAAAACCACGGCGGATAAACTCCCTTCAGATAACGTTCATTAGACAGGAATTTCACTGTCTCTTCCTTGGAAGTCTTCCGATCGCTAACAAAGGCATCTCTTATATGCACGGATTGTTCATAAAAAGCCATGAGCGTGAAAAGAAATGAGAACAGGAATAATATCTTTACGCCTTTGCCGTCCTTAAAAGAATGGTATGCCAGCGAAAAAAGAACGATAAGCAGTGTCGATATGTGAAAGGCGTATCTCCCGCCCGCGGGCCCGGATGGCAAAAAAATCGCCATAACGGGAATGACTGGCAGGAGCGCCAACAGATAGAGTGCCAATGATTTTTTGAATATTCTCATATTCCCGCTTTTTGAAAGCATCATAAACGAAATGAGGAGAGCTGTAATGAGCAAGACAGGCCAATATTTTCCGTAAACATATAGAACAGGAAGCATCACCGCCATTTTCATGTTGGAAAATAAACTGTTCATTGACCAGTCAATGAAATAGTAGCCGCCCATGCTGCCACCAAGCATGAACCAGCGCCATGGCAAATACGCCAGGACGATCAACAAGAAAGGAAGGATTTTTTTGACCCGTTCGGTAAATGTGTCCTGGACGAAGAGAAGCATGACTGCGGGCAGGAGAAGATACACTTCCTTGCTCAGGGATGCAAGAAGATAGGCAACACAGGAAAAAAACGTGAAGAAGAGCCGCCCTTCTTTTTCATTCCTGAAAAAAAGATAGAGACACAGGAGTGCCCAGAACATACCTTCCATATAGTGGCGGTTCGAGAAACAACTGACCACTGCAACGGCAGCCGGATTGACAATGAATAACAGACTTCCGAAAAAAGCAGAGATTCGTCCGGCAAAAAGCCTGAGAAACAGGTAGAGCATGACAGATGATGCCCACAGCGACAGCAAGGTATGAACATTGTATCCCACAGGGTTCATATGGAACAGCGTCCAATCTACCTTGAAGGAAAGCCCGAGCATGGGCGTGAAATTTGCGTCATTGATATAGAGATATATATCGCTGTCGAAAAAAATCTTCCACAGGGGATTGACAGCTGAAAACCACATCCATTGCGTGTCGTCGCCCAAAAACCAGGCACCAAGGAGGGGATAATAAAACAACGCTGTTACAATCGCCAAAAGGAGAGATGTGAAAATACTCTCTGTCCTTTCGGCACTTCTATGAAGCGTCATAATCCCCCATGCGGTAACAGTACTTCTCGAAGAAAGCCTCCGGCTTGAAAGGGATACCCTGCTTAAGAATCTTGCAGGTCAGGGGAATCCCCTGCTCTTCGATATAACCCATGGATTTGAACATAAACAAAATAGCTTCATTGGGGTTAACCCAGAGCCTCACTCTTTCAGCATCCCGCACCTTTGCAATCCTCTCTATTTCAACGAAAAGGCTTTCGAGTTCAGCGTTTGAGTAGGCAAAGAAATCCAACACGTGCAGATCTTTTTCGATGAGGCTGATTACCGCCCATCCTTTCAGACTGTTCGTCAGCCTGGTCCTGAAAGTGAGCACATCATAGCTCCTTCTCGGCCGGTCACGGTAGCGCCAGAAAATATAGTCGCTTGTTTTGTCTATAGTCAGGCTGTAATCCTGCTTGATCTTATTCCACAGCCTGTCGATCTCCTGCGCCTTGATGCTGTTCCATCCCTGAGCGACCTTAATGAGGGGGGTTCTCTTTTTCCTCATTTCAGCAACGGATTTCACAAGCACGCAGACGGAGCGGTTTCTTTCGACGCCAAGCTGGATCGTGGCAAGACGTGCGTGCCGTTCGGAGGGAAATCCGAAGGCAAAATCCATCGGGATGGAGCTTTCGTAGAGTTCGGCAGCTCTCACCATTGCTCCCCTTCGCGCAAGGAACATTGCCCGGTAGTCGGGGTGCGTCATCACATCGCATATCTGGTAGGCCATGTACTCGGTATTGCCTTCGCGGAATGGCATCCTTACCCCGCCATAATGGGCGATGATCGTGCCGTCCTGGATTGCCACCGTGGACGCACTGCCCCAAGGCGAGAGCCGGTACTTCCAGGTCCATTCATCCTCGTAAAGCTGAATGCCGAATGCAAGCGCAAAGAGGGCCCTGATGCTGCTCTCTTCGCCTTCTCTCAGCGCCCTTATTTCCATGCTTCTTCTCTGATTATAAAAGGTGTACCCGGAAGATGGCCTTCATCCGCGGTTCTAAATTTATGTAGTCAAAAAAAAAGGCAGGGACAAGTCCCTGCCTTTTCGAACAAAATATCTTACGGCAACATTGAACTATAAGCCCACCACTGCATCGGGGCAATCGACATAACTTCTGAAATGGTACCAAATCCTGAGTTGGAAACCAATCCGAGCGTGCCGGGGGCATAGCCCACACTACCGCCTTCAACTGCATCTCTTACAACGTTCAGGGTAAATGCTACCCATCCCTCGTTAAATGAACACGTTCCGCTGACTTCCTGAGTTTTTATAATGGAAACCTCACCCTTCGGTGAGACAACTCCCGGAAGCCCCGGAGAGATGAATTTGCCGCCTGGGGGTACGCAGGTGTTTTCCTCTGTATCCATTATTTGGCCAAAATTCGTTACCTCGATGCGCTGGGAGATAAAATGCTGGAACGGGAAAGTGAAGATGTAGGCTGTCTGACCCTGGCCAGGGATGAGGAAATAATGTGAAGTCGCGCCTCTTTTTGCGATAAAACTGTTCAGATCGTATATGATATTCACTGTCCGCGAATATGAGCCGTCTCTTGGTCCAACGGTGTTTCTGAGATCAGCCAGAGTAGGCCCGAAGGTGGCACCCGCGCCGACACGGTTCAGTACTCCGTTCGTAGTCTCAGAGTCATTCTGGTTCTTGTAGAAGCAGTAGTTCATATCTGTTGCGCCGTTGAGCTGAATAGGATCGTCTGTCTCATAAGGAGCATTGTACGCATATTTGGCGTTCAAACCGCCGCTATTAAATACGTAAGGATTGGAATTCTCCAGCTCACCGTCGCCAATTGAACACCCAAAGCTCGAGTCAGAGAAACAGGGCCTGTGGATTATTGCTCCTTCAGCGGGGCCAGAAATAGCGTCGTTTAAGGAAATACCATTCGCTACTGCCAGACCTATGAGGTTCCTTTGTGCGTCGAACCTTGCATAATAAACCCTTCCGAACAGATGAGGCCACACATTGTGAGCTTCACAGCAATCACCACCGCCCTGGACTTCACAAGAAGCCCATGACCACAATGTGTACTCTCCGTTTGCCAGCGCTTCTGCGGAGCAGTCGCCGTCTGCCTTTAACTTGTATGACGGAACCAGCTCGGCCTCGCCGAGAACCTCAACATATCCCCATCTCGTTGCTAGCAGTGCATCTGCAGCAGTAATCGCCGTACCGTCAGGGCAGTTTCCGCAGCGCTCAATCAGGCTGGTCATGGAAGGAAACGTTGCTGAACTGAGCACAAAACAGCCGTTCGGATCAACTCCGAAGCCTGAAGCTACCAGGGTGTGTGTGTCACAGGATGCAAATACAGTCGCTCCATTAGATCCCTGATAAAGGTCAAATGTGAAAACATCCAGCGGTGACATGATGACATCAAAGTCAAGCAGTTCAACCGAGCACTGGCCTGTTCTGACTCTGACGTGGGCATTTACCCAATCTTCATCGTCTGTGTTGACCACTGTGAAGTAATTGTCAGAAAGCCCTGGGCCTCCCTGTGCATCGCTCCTGATGTCATAGTATTCGAACAAAATAGTGTCGCCTAAGTTTTCACGACCCCCGGTATCCATTGATGGAGTGTCATAAGCAAAGGCACTGCCTGAAAACGCCATAATGACCAAAGCTAACGCTACAGCCATCACGATTGAAAACTTCCTTTTCACCATATCAATCCTCCTTTTCTAAAATATTTAGGGAAACAAGGTTTGCTGCTTTCCTGCCTGCTGCCATCCCAATATATAAATTGTGTATTGCTCACCTCCTTTTCACTTAATACTTTCAATTGCATAACATAAAATGATTATGGCTACTTTTGTCAAGCTTTTTTTCGTTTCTCCCGGGCACACGTTCCTTATTTCTTGAATTGCCCGTCCGTGGGAACATGCTTCCAGACAGCTTCTTCCTGGATCCATTTGTCGGAGAATGGTCTCACACTCTTTAAGGCTCCCATCTCGAAATAATAATTCCCCTTGACCACCACCTCCTTTTCCTTCGTTTTTTCAACATTCAAAGCCATCACAGCAGTCATTTTCATATTTATTGGTAGCAAACTCTCATACTTCTCTTTAGCGTACGGGGTCGATTTCCTGTGATCCGAAGATTCCATCGCATATGCCTTGTCGTACTCTTTTTTCATCATGAACCCCCAGTACTGGTTGTACATTTTTTCAAGCTCTTTGTATTCCTGGGGTATTTTGGGCTCAGCCTGTTTTACGTTTTTTATCCCGACTTTTGGGCTGTGTTTAGTCTGAGGCTTTTCTTGTTCAACCCCCGCTTCTCCGCAGAATGCATTCGAAGCTCCTAACAGAAAAAGCAGGGATACGATCAATGCTATGGTACGCTTCAATTTCTTTCCTCTCTCCATATTAAAGGATACATATACTTTCATTAGACCGAAATTATACTCAATAGCACATTTCTTGTCAAGAATATTTTCTCAGAATTACTCAGCAATATATTTATAATATATATTATTCAGCATTGTTTCAATGCAAAATACAGGCCAAACCACATAACCATCAAATACATGGATTTAACGGGATATTTGAAGATCACGTCGTAAATATTATGTAACAATTTTTACATACTTTGTGTCTTTTTTTACACACATATATATATTGGAGGAGTTGCTGCCAAACAATTTTTACAACTCAGGGAGCGGCGCTTCATACGTCATCCAGTTTCTGAGCGTCTCTTTTCCGGTAACCTGCCGCACCTGCCAGAATGCCTCTGCGAACTTAACTCCCTTTCCAAGGGTAAACGAGCGATATATGTTAAGCGCTTCCACGAGCCGCAGATAATCCGTAATTCTGAGCTGCGATTTATAACACTTCACGGCTTTTTCCTTATACTTAAAAACTTTTGTAATGTCAACCAAAAGGCTTGGTCTCACGGGAACAGTAATCTCATAGAAAAAACATTTGATGTGAGGATTTTCTTTGCGTATGGAGAGCGATAGTTCTGCAGCCGCTCTGTGATCCGGATGAATTTCCATTATGGATGGGCTGTATAAAACATCAGGACTGAAATCACCGATAATTGTCTTCAACGTCTTCGCAACCACATCCATATTTGCTTGGATCTCTCTGTCCGGAAATCCCAGAAACTCATAGTCAGTCAAACCTAAAATCTTGAAGGCCTTCAATGCCTCCTTCTGCCTCATCTCAGCGTGTCTCTGCTGTTTTGTTACATCAGGTTCAGCTTTCTCACCGCTTGTAAGCACGACCACTTTTATTTTCTTTCCGTAATCACTGAGGATTCTCAAAGACCCTCCCATGCCAAGGGTCTCGTCATCCGGATGAGGGGCGAAAACTATTATCCGTTCACCCGCCGGCAGGCTGACACCAAACGGTACAAGGTCCGTTTCTAACAACATGGATCTTTTAATTAAGGTTGATCCCGGGAAGCATTTTCTTGATATTCTCTTCCGTGGCCTTTTCCAGGAGCAAGGTGTTATTAATGAATGCAACGGGGTGAATGGGCAACTGCAGGGAAAGAGCCAGCATCAAATCGTTCTGAACCAATTCATCGTTGCACATTTTGGGATCGCCGGTCTTTTTAAAGCTATCCAGTTCTTCTTTCTTTCCCCATCCCGGAGCTGCTGCGTATACGGTCTTCAGGGCTTCCACCAAAGCCTCCCCCTTGAAACAGGTCACCGCCTTCATCTTCTCTAAATCCTGTTCGCTCCTCGGGTAGAATTTCAGGTATAACGCAACTTTATCTTTATTCTTGGTATAGAGGTTGTAAAAAAATTCGAAAAGTCCTTTCGAATATGGGTCTGCACCGATCCAAAGAACTACGTGCACTTTGGCATCCTTGCTTCCTATCCGGTAATCCTCATTGAGCTGCATCGTTTTGTTATCAATAAATTTGGGGATTGTTTCCCCTACAGCCTTCCGTGTCAGGTTCTCTCCGGAATCATTGAATATGGTACCTGCAAAAATCAGTTTCCCATCCTCAGAGGAATAGAAAAGCACCGGGGTTTCTCCGTAGAAAGATGATATCCAGACTCTTATCTGCTTCCAGTGAGAGACCGGGGAATCCTCAGCAGGTTCTATCCTTATTATCTTTGCCCCGCTGATTGTCTGTTCGACAACTTTATTCATCAGGGCATTGACATCAGCAGGTTTGCCTTCCTCCGAATAGGCATTGCCTGCAATAACGAGACAGAGAATTACAACTGCAATCATACTTCTAAACATGTTTCTTCCTCCTCATTTTGTAGTATTAGCTTTCAAGGATTTCCTCTCACGGTGTCCTTCGTAATAATTACTAAGGAGTGCATAAGTTAGAAATCATTATCAGAAAATCTCCCTTTACCCCTCTTTGCCAAAGAGGGGTTTAAGTCCTCCCTTTGGCAAAGAAAGGTTTGGAGGGATTCAATAATCATTGTCTTCATAATTATGACCTTATTAGTAACTATTAAGCATAACAAACACGAACTGAGCATTGAAATAGCAAAAGACAAACAACTCCGGTATAGCTCCACAACCTTTTATTATTTGCGCTCTTTCTGTCTATAGGCATTATCCAAATGAGAGCGGTAGTTAGGATTTTCCGGATTCAATCTGATAGCAGATTTGAAATGTTCAATTGCCTTATCAAACTGTCCTTTCTTGTAATATGCGAGCCCAAGATTACTGTGGGCTTTCGCATTGTTAGGGTTAAGCCGCAACGCGATCTCATAGTTTTCAATCGCCTTATCAAACTCTCCTTTATTATAGTACGCGAGTCCAAGATTATTATGGGTCTTCTCGTTGTTCGGGTCGAGTCGCAAGGCAGCCTCATAGTGTTCAATCGCCTTATCAAACTCTCCTTTTTTAAAGTATGCTGTTGCCAAACCACTATGGGCATCAGCAAAATCCGGATCTAACTGCAAGGCTGCTGCATATCGGTCAATCGCCTTGTCTATCTGCCCTTTGCTGGAAAAAGCCAGTCCGAGATTGTAGTGGGAAATAGCAGAATCCGGATCCAACTGCACGGCCACCTGATACTGTTCGATCGCCTCGTCTATCCGTCCTTTGTTGAAGAACACTCCTCCGAGACGGCTACGGGGCAACTTCCCGTCAGGTGATTTTCTGATGGTGTCTGTGAAGAGGGTATAATCATTCTTCCAAACAGTATTTCTGCTCATTGTCGCTGCCGAATAAATCCCAACTATAAGAATCATCGTTCCTATGAGGATGCGGAACACTGCCGGTCTGTTCACCCTCGCCCATGCGAGAAGCAGGGCAATCAGGAATACAAAGCCAGAAGAAGGAAGATAGAGATACCGTTCAGCAAATCCAGTTTCTCCGAATGCCGGGATATAGAGGACCGGCAGGAGCGGAACAATTATCAGGACGAGGCCGAAAAAGACCAGTCTGTTTTTTTTGAACGCAATAAAGACACAAATAAGGTATGCCATTGTGATGATCAAAGACAAAAAACCTTTTGCTTCGAAAATGGAGGAAATCGGGTGAAAAACATGGAAGGCATTCAGATTCAACGGGAGGAGAAGTTTTTCCAGATGCCGGGTGAAGAGAGGAAACACGTTGATAGCATACTGGTAAATACTGAGCTCCTGATGTCCCTTCTCTGGTGCAAAGCCTCCAAGGGCATGGTATCTGAGGACAAGATAAACTCCCGCAATGAGAACGAATGGTAAATATCGCTTCATGCGCTCAGAAAGGTGGTCGTTAGGATTTTTAACGATAAAGTCATACGCAATAAGAATAATCGGCAGTGTCAGGGCCGGCTCTTTGCAAAGCGCAGCGAGTGAAAAAGATGATAGTGAGAGAAGATAGTTTTTTTTATGTCCGTCCCGATACCTCATATAAAAGTAAAAAGAGAGAAGATAGAAAAAGGTAAACGAAAGATCCGGCAAGCCCGCTATCCACGTCACAGCCTCTGTGTGGATGGGGTGGCTCGCAAATAACAAGGCAGCTATGGAAGAAGGCAGAAGATAAGAATCAGAAGATGAGAATAGAAATTTTTTCAAAAGTTTCATCGTGACGATAAAGACTAATATTGAAACACCCGCATGGAACAGGATATTTACGAGATGAAACCCCCAGGGGTTCAGTCCGAAGATATGATAGGAGAACATATAAAACGTATGCATGAGAGGCCGGTAGTAGTTTGATGTTTTGGTACCAGTCTGGAAACTCCATACACTTTTCGAAAATATCTCGGGGAGGTGCCTAAAATCTTTAATCCAAGGATTGGCCCATACCTGTGGTATATCATCATAGACAAAATCATTCGGCAAGCTGTTGAAATATACTGCAAAGGATGAAAGAAAAATAAAAATTATTACAACCAGCAGGTATAACTTCGAGACAGGTTTCCGCGTTGTAACTTTTTTTTGTGTTTTAAGAGATTCTTTAATCCTTTTTTTCGCCATTCAGACGTTTTTATGATCTCTGCATTTTTCGGTTGCTTATCTATTATCGGAGGCTACAAAAAGAGCGGTTAATGTCTCTGTTCTCATACGGTAACTGGATACAGGAGCCTTCTCAAAATAAAAGTCCTTTTCGTCAATGCTACAGTCTTCAGGTGCATTCGCAAAATCGAGGACATAAGGGCCGCCGTTTTTATTCTTTTTGTCCGTTTTGAAAAGATGTCTGTATGTCTGAATGTTCGTGAAGTAGCCAGAAAGGATATCAATCCATTCCCCGACCTTCAGGTTTGTGTGATGGAAAGGGTTGTCCTCAACCGGCTCTCCTCCGTAGAGAGGAGGAGTCGCGAGAATAAGTACCCCGTCATCCATAAGGACATCCTTTATTGCCTTGAGGAAGGCGTGATAATTCCCGAGATGTTCTATCATATTCGAGGAGAAAATGACATCAACGGACTTCTCATCAAAGCCGATTTTTTCACAATCCGTTTGGACGTAGTGCAAATTCGGTGCGCGATAATGCTCCTTCGCAAATCGTATCGCTTCTTCAGATATGTCCACTCCGTAAACAGTCTTAGCGCCGTTCACTGCAAGGTAATATGTTCCATATCCGACTCCGCAGCCTGTATCAACAACAACTTTATTCTGAATTAAATCTTTCGCAAAGTTGTATAGAGACAGATGAGCGTAAAAGCAGTCGTTTTTTTGTGAAGGCAGCACTCTTTCTCCGGTGTAAGATAAATCGGTGTGAGGATATTCAATAGTTTCAACAGTCCTGCTTTGATTCACCAGAGAATATAATACTTCCCCGTCTATCCTGCGGCTTAATTCCAGAAAAGATCTTGCCAAAGTTTTACGTATACCGTATCTCCTGCGATATTTCAGAGCTCTTGAGATCATCAAGTCACCGTTGGCATCGAAATCCCTTTTACTTGTTCCAAATCCCCTAAAGAGATGTTGGAACCGGGATTTAAAATTTTTTGCTATCTCTCTTCTCCTCGTTCCGTGAGGGAAAAGCTTATCTCTGAGCTCCCGGTATTTGAAATAAAGGTTATGTGGTCGGGGAACGCCCAATTTCACCTCAAGCGCTCTTATTCGGGTATCTTTTTCCTGTATCGTTTTGAGCAGTGAAAGTTCAACACTATCTTTGTTTTCGATATAGGTCAAAATACCTTTTTCCAGCACCTCGTGATCAATATTTGCATGTTCGCTGAACTCCTGCAGGGATGATGAGATTGTCTCCCAGCTTTGGCCCGCTGCAATTGCCCTCTTGGTTGCCTCAAGATATTCCAGTCCATATTTCTGATCGGGCTCAAGATAGGTTCCCTCTGCCCATTCATTCCAGGCGTTAATGAAAACCAGCTGTTCTTCATCGGGGTATTTCTGAATTGTCCTCTTGATAACCTTTGCAAGCCATCGCTCGTAATAGTCAACGGAAAAATTATGAAAAATATTCGCACTTAATCCCCGCCTTGCGGTATTGTCCCACGCCAACATCACCGTTTTAAACAATGTATGTTCGGGCCATGTACGGTTCATCATCGCTGCGGCGGTATCAAGATAATCGAATACATACCCATTGAATGAAGGCTGTACAGAAACAACCATATCCTGATAGGTATAACTGTAAGCAATTTCCAAACAGTGCGGCGGAAACTCCACCATGGCGTCAAAGCCGGTTTTGCCTGGATTCTCAAAATCACCAAACGTCTGGCATTTACAGAGATGAAGGTCTTCCAATCCGGATTTTCGTGCCTCCTCCCTCCAGACGTTCGTTGTTTGCAGAGGATCCGGAAACAGGCTCGACCTGTAAACCAGCAATAAAGGTTTATTGTTGATTCTGATATATCGCTCGTCCTGAAAAACGGGGATGAGGTCCCTGATGAAATGCCTGTCATTCTCAACGCTGTGTTCCTGTTTGATCAGGATCTCATGCTCCTGACCGTCCCAGCGCCTTGTCCAGTTTTCGTTCGCATAACAGATACAGAAAGGGAAATCCGGTTCTTTGGTCTCAAGAACCTTTGTTAACGGAAGATCAAGCAGTTTCTTCCCGTTGAACCAGTAGTAGTGGTAGCAGAAGCCATACAGGCCATACGCTTTCGCCAGGTTCGCCTGCTCCCTGCGAACTTCCGCAAGACGGAGATCATAGAAACCGAGGTCTGCAGGCAAGCGGGGCTGAAAATGTCCGTTAAAAAGAGGGTACGCTCTGGTTACGTTCGTCCAGTCGGTAAATCCTTTGCCCCACCACTTGTCGTTTTCGGGAATAGGATGAAACTGGGGAAGATAAAATGCAATCGTTTTCATGGGAGCACACACGAATTTGAATTCACAACATCGATTACAATATAAGGACTTTTCATCTGCAAACCTGTTTATTTTACCATAGAATATGTTGTTGCTCGATACCCGTTATTTCGATAGGCAATAAAAATGTCCGGCTAAGAGACCGTGTCATAATGTCATTCTGAGGCTCCAGCCGAAGAATCTCAGTCTGATAATGTTTTAATTTTATGAGATTCTTCACGAAGTTTATCCTGAGCGAAACAGCGAGATTCTTCGCTACGCTCAGAATGACAGCTGGCGAAGGGTTCAGAATGACAAATTTCCATTTCAAGGCAATTGCGACACAGTCTCTAATTCTGTCCAATGATAAACCGGTATATCTTTTCCATCTCCCGTTCCCAGTTCATGGATTCAATGGTTTTCAGAGCGTTTTCCCTGATAGGTTTTTGAAGTTCCGGATGTTCCATGAGATGCATGAGTTTCTCAGTGATATATGTCGGCGATGGTTCTACAACGATGCAGTTAGATCCGTTTTTGAGGAGCCAGGTATTTGTTTCATTATAGTTTGTGATTACGATAGATCCGCTCGCCATCAGCTCAAGGGGCAGATAGGATGTATGTTTAGTAAACATGAGAATCAGTCCGAAATCACAGGTGCGATAAAGTTCTGCGGTCTCACGGTAGCTGATAAGGCCGAGGTTTTCAACGATCCCTTGTAGACCAAAATCAGCGGGGTTCCATTCACTTCCTGCACATACGATTTCTATCCTGTTCCCAAGGATCGCTTTTGCTTTTTTTGCCGTTGCAATTGCCAGATCAAAAGCATTTCTTTCGTGCTGTGGTCTTCCATAAAAGAAAAGTTTTAATGTTTTCTCCTTTTCCTGAAAGGAGCTTTCTGCGGGGAAGAAAATTTCGTGATCAACGGCCGGCACAAAGTATTCAGCAACGAGGTCATACTTGTTTGTAATGAAATTATAAAGGCCGGGCGAGTTGACTATTCCATGGAAACCCAACCGATATGTCGCCTCTGCCAATGCGTAGGATGATCCGGCCGCATAAAAAAGGGGTTCATAATCCTGCATGAAATAGAACTTCCCACGAGTATTGCTGAACTTGAGAAGACGATATGCAGATGTCCAGAGTGTTGCTATCGATACATCCGAATATGGTATCACATTCACATCATGACCTCTTCGGATAAAGACCTCGAAATCTCGCATCTGCGGGAAGGCTGACTGTATCTTGGCTATTACATCGGACTCAAGGACCAGAGGACTGTCATAGAGGACGAACCTGCTCCGGATTCCTTTCCTGAAAAAGTATTCAGCAAATCTCAGGATTGTATAAATCCCTCCATAATAGACATGATGGAAATACGGGATAAACCAATTAATGCTTTTAATGACCGGACGGTTCTTTGTGAACTCGGTCATGAGCTGTCTGTTTGATTCAACATCGCCGATTGAGTAATCAAAGGCTTCAATCATGGCGATGGTCTCAAATGTTTTTGACTGTTTTTCTTCTTTCCCGCTCGCTTCACAGGCTCTTGCCCACTGTAAGGCATCTTCTCTGATTTTCTTCACCGCATCCTTCTCATCCTTCATTTTCAGCGAGCAGTCTGTCTTCAACACAGTCAGGTTAGGATTATAATAGGGATCCCGCACATGCAAAGACTCATCATAACTCTTGAGAGAAAGCTGGAAATCAACAGAGGGAATACAAGTACCCCGCGACGCCGCCTCATGATGGTAGAGCACCGCATAAGGGATATAGATGTTCCTATATCCTTTATTATGTATTCTCAGGCAGAAATCGACATCGCTGCCGCAGACAATAAAGGATTCATGAAAACCTCCGACCTCATGAAACACCTCTTTTCTCACCATTAAACATGCTCCGGTAACCGCGAGGTAGTTTCGCACATAATCGGTGGAACCGAAGTGAGTATAGGTGTGATCAAGCAACCCGGCGAACACATGACCTGCAAACGCCGTGATGCCTACAATAACTCCTGCATGCTGGATTGTTTTATCAGGGAACAGAAGTTTGCATCCTACCGCACCAATCTCTTTCCTCTGGGCATGTTCAAGCAGAAAAGTGAGCCAGTCACTTTCTATCACTTCGGTATCATTGTTAAGGAAAAGGAGAAATTCACCCCTTGAAAATTGGGCGGCATAATTATTTATCTTCGAGTAATTGAATTCTTCGTCAAAAGTGAGAACCCTTATCCGTTCATTCTTACCGATAGCATCAAGGTAACGAAATGTTTCTTCTTCATTGCTCCTGTTCGACACGAGGAGCAGTTCGTATCCTTCGTAAGATGTCTTTTTCAGGATACTGTCTATGCATTTCTGCAAGAGGTCAACCTTATCCTTGAATGGTATGATGACGGAAACCAGCGGCCTGCCAATAATTGAGTATCTGACAAGATAATTCGTTTTCACGATGCCGGGCAGCACATGTGCATCCATACGATTAGACTTGAGAAAATCTGTCAGGGCAGCTATGCCTGAGTTATCTGCATATTCTTTTCGCGATACATCGGTTGCTGTAGAACTCTCATGGTCTCTCCAGTGATAGAGTATCTTCGGGATATGCGCAATCCGACGAGTAATATTGCTCGCCCTCAGGAACAGATCATAATCCTGTGCACCGTCGTATCCGCTTCTGAATCCACCAAGCTCTCTGACGAGCGTATTACGAAGTAAAGCGAAGTGGCAGATGTAATTGACAGACAAGAGGAGGTCAGGAGACCAGCCGGGTTTGAAAAAGGGTAAAACCCTTCTTCCCTCAGCATTAATTTTATCTTCATCCGAATACATAAAATCTATAGACGGGTTCTCATTCAGAAACCTTACTATCTCAAAAAGGGCAAAGGGTGCAAGTTCATCATCATGGTCGAGGAAGCCGATAAACGCTCCCTCTGCAAAAGAGAGAGCTTGGTTTGAATTCCCTGCAATGTGTTTATTCTCTTTCAGAAACGTAACTTTTATTCTCTCGTCCCTGTTTGAATAGTCCTGCAGTTTTTCACGGATGTAGGCTTTGCTCGAATTCCCGTCAGCAATACACAATTGCCAGTTTTCATATGTCTGTGCACGGACAGATTCTATCATCCTGATGAGCATGCCCTCATCTGTTTCATAAACAGGAACGATAATGCTTATCAGCGGTCTGTAAAGAAAAGCCTGTGCTTCCTCCCGCTGTTTAAGGAGGTCGGCCTCGCCCGGCTCATTCTCAAGGATCCATGCATCATAAGCACCGGATTCGTTTTCTCGAGCGGTGAATGCTGTTTCCATATCAGCCCTCACGCCCCCTGCCCTTTAAGCGGCTGATTATTCTCTGGTAAATTTTTCCCCTCGCAGTTTCCCGGGGAAGCATTTTATCCCTGATATCTCTCATCTTTTCCAAAAATTGCCAGCCAAGCGTCGCCTGCATTTGATCCATTGCATGGCTTAAATGCATATTTTCACTGCTCAACCTCTCAACGTCCGTTGTTTTTTGAGCAAGCTCTGAAGCTGTTTGATAAAGTTCGGCCTCTTTCTGGTGAAGTTCTATTTCTCTCTGGCGAAGCTCCGCATCCTTTTGTTGAATCTCCGCATGCTTCCGCTCAAGCTCGGCATCCTTCTGGCGGAGTTCAGCATATCTCTTGTTAAGTTCGGTCTCAATGGATATATATTTTGTGATCATATCCTTTAACTCTTTTGTAAGAGCCCC